>OJNQ01000584.1_pt1 | contig 28039 bp, 19 predicted proteins | sample 1597621 | NCBI WGS metagenome assembly OJNQ01 (sample SAMEA2452137, study PRJEB22498) | human gut metagenome | reverse complement strand
CATGATTTCAATTTCTTTTCCATAAGTATATTGATTTTATTTCATTATTTCTTAAGCATCTTTTGCAGCCAGCCCGGAACGGGCGATTCGGGATAAGGTACCAGTGCATTGGGAGTGGATGACAACGAGTTGCTTCCGCCATGCGGCACATCCCGGTGACAATCCCAACAAGCCTTACCCTCACCTACCTGAGACATCATATAATCTATTTTCCCGGTTTTCACAAACTCCGTATTCAACTGCGTATGGCAACGGATACAGTTGTTCATAATCACCTCTGAACTGGCTTCATGCGCCCTGATAACCTGCGGCTCGCTCTTTGTCAGGAAAGCAGCCACATGTTTCATACCGTCCATCCCCTTGAATGTCCATTTCTTTACGGCATTCTCATGAGGAACATGACAATCATTACAAGTGGCATCCCGACTATGTGAACTGTGAAACCATGTAGCGTAGTAAGGTGCCATAATATGACAGTTCACGCATGCCGACGGCTCATCCCCCAAGTAGGTATGCGCCCGCAGCAAGTACATGAACAAGCCTCCCCCGCCCACAACGATACCGCAGATAACTATCGCAGCCACTTTCCATTTGTACGAAGGTAAAAACCTGTTTATAAATGACAATTTCTTCATAGGAAATAGTATTTTTCACAAAAGTAGGGGCTTTATTTTTAAAAAAGTGTAATAATGATTACATATTTTGCATAGTCTTGCGCTATCTTTGTCGTGTTCCGTTGAGTAATTATCCGCCCTCATCCGTATATTCTTTAAACACCTAATGTTATTGATAGAATATGAAAGCACTTAGTTTATTGATATGCCTTCTCTTTTCAGGGATATTACAAGCCCAAGAGGTAGAAATCGCCTTCCGGCAGCAGTTGCCGGACAGCCATCCGCGTTATCTGACAAACAGCAACGGTAAGAGTGAAACCCTGAATCTGATAGAAAAAGAAGATTGGGCAAAAGACGTATTTGAGAAACTGAAAAGGCGTACCGATCTTTATGCTAACCTGACAGATGCCCAACCGGACTGGTTACTTTCACGCCTTGCCATGTATTGGAAGTCTCATGCTACGGATGTATATATAAAAGGCGAAACCTTCGACCATGCCGGAGGCGAAAAAGCATCGGTACCCACCGTTCGCTATACCGGTACGCGCGGCACATTTGCCACCCACGGACGCCCCCGTCTGGAAGACGTAGTGCCATACGATGACGATGTGGAAGGAAATGTGACTTTCTGTAACAACGCCTTGCCCGGCTGCCCTATGGAGAGTGTACATCCTTCTAAAACCGGACGCAACATCGAGAGCCTGAACCGTGAAATCATGGGTATCGCCCGTGATGCCGCCTTCCTTTACTGGCTTACCGGAGAAGAAAGATATGCAAAACTCGCTGCCGGAGTATTCGATACCTATATGACAGGTATCTATTATCGGAATGTTCCCATCGACCTCAACCACGGTCATCAGCAAACTCTGGTAGGCATGAGTTCTTTTGAGGTTATTCACGAAGATATTCTTTATGACATCGTTCCCCTTTACGATTTCCTGTATGACTATCTGAATGCCTGGCATACCGACAAAATGGATATATACGCAGGAGCTTTCAAGAAATGGGCGGACAATATCATTGCAAACGGTGTTCCTCACAACAACTGGAACCTGATGCAGGCTCGCTATGTCATGAATATTGGTATGATACTGGAAAACAATAAGCAATATGCCGACGGTAAAGGGCGCGAATATTACATTGATTATGTACTCAACCGTTCCAGTATCCGCCAATGGAGTCTGAATAAATTAGCCGATTATGGCTTCGATCCGAAGACAGGTATCTGGGCCGAATGTCCCGGATACAGCAATGTAGTACTGAATGACTACACCAGCTTTACTACCCTCTTCGACCGGAATCTGAATTATGACCTGGTGGAAGCAATGCCGGTTCTCTCTAAAGCGGTAGCCGCTACTCCGCAATATTTGTTCCCCAACCGGATGATCTGTGGTTTCGGCGACACCCACCCAGGATATCTGAACACCCATCCTATATCCCGCATGATACGAAATGCACAACACAACGGCAAGAAAGAGCAGGAAGAATATTTCACTGCCATGCTGAAATGCTTCCATCCTGATGCGGGAAAAACCAAAGACAATAAAAAAAGCGTCCTCGTCTCTATCAATTCTTTCTTTGATGAAAAGCCATTGGAACTGAATCCAAATATCGAAGCCGGAAAAATAGAGCAATATGTCTCTCCCCTCTTCTATGCACCGAACGTTTCCTGGCTGGTACAACGAAACGGCATGAATCCCCGTAACAGCCTCATGATATCCCTGAATGCCAGTGAAGGAAACCACATGCATGCCAATGGCATATCCATGGAGCTTTATGGTAAGGGATATGTTTTGGCTCCCGATGCCGGAATCGGCCTTTACTTATACAGCGGACTGGACTATCTGGAATATTACTCTCAATTTCCCAGTCATAACACGGTTTGCGTAGATGGCATTTCCAGTTATCCGGTTATGAAAAGTAATCACTCCTTCGATCTTAAATCCAGTTTTCCAGTTTCTTCCGAACCGGGAAAAGCTTTCACTTCCGTAACCTATAGCGATGTTTCTTTCCGTGAACCGGAAAGCCGTGCCGACCAGACCCGTATGATGAGTATCGTCACTACCGGTCCGGAAACCGGTTACTATGTAGATATCTTCCGCAGCCGGAAAGAACGCGGTGGTGATAAAATGCATGATTATTTCTACCATAACCTGGGGCAAACCCTAACACTGACAGGCACAGACGGTGCAGACCTGAATTTGCAACCTACCGAAGAACTGGCCTTTGCCGGTGCTCACCTTTATGCTTATTCTTATATCTATGATAAGAAGTCGGCTACTACCGACAAAGACATAAAAGCTACATTTACCATTGCCATGCCCGACAAGGATGACATTTCAATGAACTTGTGGATGAAAGGAGAAACGGACCGGGAAGTTTTCACCGCCCTGTCTCCCATGACGGAAGGTTTAAGCCGTACCCCGGGGATGCCATATAATATAAAAGAACAGCCTACCCTGACATTTGTAGCCCGCCAGAAAGGAGAAGCCTGGAACCGGCCGTTCGTCGCTATCTATGAACCCTCATCCGTAAAAGAACCCGGCTGCATTACCGAAGTAAGCTTCCCCGAAGTAAAAAGCAAAACGGAAAACAGTGCCACCGGTATCTGTGTGGTACAGAAAAATGGACGCACAGATTATATTCTGTCATCTGATAACCCCACGGATATCTGCACCAGTGGAAAAATGAGTGCACAAGCCACCTATGCTTTATGGGGAAATAAAAAGGGCGATGATTGTACCTTCTTTTTAGGATATGGCACTTTGCTAAGCACCCCAAATGTAGTTATCAAGGCGGAAACTCCCGCAGATGTATTACTGGAATTCAAAAAAGGGACATGGTACTACACTGCATCGACTGATTGCACTGTCAGTATTCAAAAGAAAACGTACAAGCTAAAAGCCAATACGGAGGAAAAGACATTGAAGTAGAATTTTATTTAATGATTAATTGATTGTATTATATAATTAGAAAAAGAAATAGCAAAAGTATCAAGGTTATATCAACTTCCTATCGAAACCTTGTCAAGTCCGTATCATCTCCGTGTCTATAGCCAAGGAGAAGGTACGGACTTAACAGGGAGTTGGTACGGACTTGGTATGGACTTGGTCATAAACCAACAGATCAGCAGAGGATTCCCGTCCTCTGAATTATCATTCTAAACCTAAACGTTTTCGTTCTTTTTCCTTATATTTGCTTGCAGAAACATAATACATAGAAACGAAATATAATATATTGTGAAAAACATATCAAAATATATCATCCTATTATTCCTACTGTTTAGCTTCTTGCCGGGCTATTCCCTCCCCTCTGTATTCCGGGGATTGTCCGTCACCGAAGGGCTTTCCGACTTAGTAGTGAATGCACTTTATAAAGATTCCATTGGTTATGTTTGGATAGGTACCGGCAATTCTCTGGAGCGTTTTGACGGCACACGCCTGAAACATTTTTTGATTTCGGGAGCAAATGAAAAGATCAAGCGAGTCAATGCCATTGCCGAAATGGAAGGCAACCAGATATGGATGGGAAACGGCATGGGACTTTGGCGGGTGAATACCGAAAAAGATATTCTCGAACCGATTGCCGCCGAAACATTACACTACGGTGTCCGCACACTTCTACCTGATGGGAAAGGTACTTTATATATAGGTAGCGAAGCTGGTCTGTTTATCTATAAAAACGGGAATCTGGACCAGATACTTATAGACCCCAATGTCCTTTCGGTCTCTAATGTCATCACCGGACTCACTCTGGGTGAAGAAGGTCTTCTCTGGATATCCACCAACGACGGACTTTATTCCCTAACATTGGCTGACAAGAAAATTACTCCGTATCATAATATAGTAGAGGACAAACATTTTTGCTCTTACAATAACATCACCCGCATTGGCAACGTAATTTACCTGGGTACAATGGGGCAAGGCATCATCTGTTTCGACATACAGACGCATAAGTTTAAGCATTTTGTCGACGTAGGCTGTAATGTGATATCTTCCTTATCCAGTGATGGTAAAGATATGTTGTATGTGGGTACCGATGGAAACGGGGTTCATTTCATTTCGACCCAACAAATGAAACTTCTACGCTCTTTCCGCCATGAACCGGGAAAAGAAGAAAGTATCCGTTCCAACTCCGTGTACTCACTTTTGGTAGATCGTGACGGCCTCATCTGGATAGGCTTCTATCAGCTGGGACTAGACTACAGCTTATACCAGAGCGGACTTTTCTCTACTTACAGTTATCTCCCGTATTTTGACTCCAAAGATATGCCCGTCCGTAGTATCGCAATCACTGAACATGAAAAGTTAGTCGGCTCCCGCGACGGTTTATTCTACATAAACGAAGAGCAACGGCGTTTCAAAAACTTTAAATCTCCCGAATTGCGTTCCAGTATGATCTTCTGTATCTACAAATTTCAGGATAAATACTATATCGGAACATACGGCGGCGGCATGTACATATTCAATCCTGCTGATCTTACTATCCACGACTTCGAACCCAATGAACCACAACCTTTCATGCGGGGACAGATTTTCAGTATAAAAGCGGATGCCAAAGACCAATTGTGGATAGGTACCTCAATGGGGCTCTATTGCTATAAGGATGGAAAAAGAATCAAGCACTACACCAGTGCCAACTCCAAACTACCTGAAGGGAATGTTTATGAAATCTATTTCGACTCCACCCATAAAGGATGGATTTGTACGGAAAATGGCATGTGTATCTGGGACCCCTCTTCCGAAAGTCTAAAAACCGACATCTTCCCGGAAAACTTTATTCATAAAGAAAAGATCAGAGTTGTATATGAAGACTCCGACCATAATCTTTATTTCCTGCCGGACAAAGGCAGTATGTGTATATCCGATCTCTCCATGAGCCGTTTCAGAAGGTTGCAACCTGATACACAACTGGAAGGAAAAGATGGTATGTTTATATTGGAAGATGACGAAAAATGGCTCTGGATAGGAACCAATAACGGACTCTACCGCTACGACAAGAAAGAAACTTTTATTCCCTATAATTTCATAGATGGTATTCCCAGTTCTATTTTCACATTGTGCCCTCCCATACAGGACCAGCAGGGAAATATATGGATGGGAAATTCCAAAGGTCTGATTTATATGAATTTCAAGGAAAATAATCAGATGAAAAGATACACTTATCCGCTGACTATTACAGATATTTACGTCAACGGAAAGAAATCGCTTCATCCTGTTATTGAAAGTGGAAAAGTTCCTGAAATACAACTTGAATCTTCCCAAAACAACCTGACTTTTCATTTCTCCGGCTTTACCTATACCGAACCGGCTTATATGACTTATGAATATAAATTGGAAGGTGAAGATGAGGACTGGCAGATATTGACCGGAAAGTCCGATATTACTTATTATGATTTGTCATCCGGAAACTATCTCTTCAAGTTACGTTATATCGGGAACACTGATTCTGAAGTATGTACAGCCGTCCACATTGCCTATCCTGTAGAAACATGGAGCATTATTGCCGTTTCCATAGCTTTAGCTTTTATCGGCTACATATATTATCAGCGAAAGAGAAAAACGAAGCAAATCAAAGTCATTCAACCTCAGTTATCGGAAGGAATACAGGAAGCTGAGAAGCAAGAAAAGACAGCTGAAGTAAAATACAAAACCAACAAGATAAGTGTAGAGGAATGTCAGCACCTGACAGAGAAACTAGAGGCCCTGATGCACCGTGATAAGCCCTACACCAACCCCGATTTGAAAATAGCTGACCTGGCAACTATGCTCGGCAGATCGGCCCATACCCTATCTTATCTATTCAATCAACATTTGAATCGTAATTATTACGATTATATCAATGATTACCGCATTGAAGAATTCAAACGTCTTATCAATGAAGATGAGTATTCCAAATATACGCTGGGAGCGCTTGCCGAACTTTGCGGTTTCAGTTCACGCGCCTCTTTCTTCCGCTACTTCAAGAAAGCTACCGGTATCACTCCCAATGAATATATCCGGAACATCGGAAAGAATAACGAGTAATCTATATAGTATTAAAGCATATTCTATTATTTTCCGCAATAATCTTACTGTATATTGAAAGATTATTGCGGTTTTTATTACAGTAAATGGAAGGAATATAGAAAAAGAATCATTAAAAGTTTGATAATAGAATAATAATGTGAAAGTTTTCAGTTAATACTCTTCAAAGAGTCTCAAATTATTAGTTGATACTATGAGTCTCAAATTATTAAGTTGCTATTTATTAGTGACTTAATTTATTTTTAGTCCAACTTAATGAAGTGAGATTTGTTAAGCACTCTAAGGAAATGTTTTCCATTTTTTACCTTTTATATTTGCAATCGTAACGCTAATGTAAAACGTAATCAAAGTCTGAAACATGGAAAACCCAACGATGACATCCACTCAATTAGTAGCTGACTCTTACGCGAGTTATCATCGCTCTGTTTATCTCTATATCTATTATAGAATAAATAGTAAAGAGGAAGCCGAAGATTTATCTCAAGACGTATTTCTGCGTCTGATGGACTACAAGAAAATGCTTCGTCCGGACACCGTGAAATATTTCATTCACACCATAGCCCGCAACCTGGTGAACGACTACTTACGCCGCCACTATAAGAAACAGGAAATAACCTCTTATATGTATGAGCATGCAGTAACCTACACGAATGAAACCGAAAGTCAGATTATTGCAAAGGATTTACTATCCTTAGAAAAGCGTAAACTACAAATGCTTTCCGACCAACGCAGAAAAGTCTATGTACTGAATCGCTTTCAAGATAAATCCGTCTCAGAAATTTCCATGAGTCTGAATATCTCCCATCGTACGGTTGAGAACCATTTGTTCGCCAGCCGTAAAGAGATACGGGAGTTCATCAAACAATGCATCTAATTAGATTAAATAATAGTGTTAATTTTAAATTTATAGTTTATGAAGAAAGATTTGCTAAAGTTCCCGTTAAAGAGAGTTCTTCTCTCTACGGTGATTTTGTGTTCTCTATCTGCCATAATCAGCTCCTGCGGAGAAGAAGAAGGCAGAATTTCAGTTAATGATGCGGCACCGGAAAAGGTTACCAATGTAACGACTAAAGCGGGGCCGGGTGAAGTTACGTTAAGTTGGACCAACACTGCCAGTTCCAGTTTCATGTACACAAAGATTGAGTACACGAATGCAAAAGGTGAAAAGAAATATGAATTGATTTCCAAAGAAAGAGGTTCAACGGCCACAATCAAAGGTTTTGCAAACACTGATGTCCAGTCTTTTTCATTGTTTGCCTGCTCTGTAAGAGGGAATAACTCCGGAGCCGTTGATGTCTCACAAGCACCGGACTCCCCCGCGTTTCTGGAAGTTGTCAAGACCGTCACTCTTGCACCGGTACTGGGTGGAGTGCTTGTAGATTATGAAAATAACTACAACACGACGGTTGTAATAGCATTAGATTTTCATGCAGCAAGTGACCCAAACAAAGCAGGTTCAGCTAAATTTCAAGCTCCCGCTAAATCCAAAGGACCTCAACTTGTGATGCTTACCGATGCCAACAACGAATTTCTCGCAGGCGAATGCATCGTTAATGTCAGTGCTGAAGACGAATATGAAAACGCTTCGGAGCCTAAAGCACTAAAAGCTACTCCCATCCCAGCTATGAAGATAGACCGCAGCAACTGGACTTTCCCGGGATATAATGAAAATTCCAGTGACGGCACTATAGGTTACAGCTCGCAAGAAGCTATAGGCGAAGGAAACCAGGACGGTTTGAAAAATGGCCGTGTAACTTCTATGATAGATAGCAGCCTGAAAACTTACTGGCATGCTTCTTGGAAAACTCCTTCTACAAGTTATCCACATTGGTTCATCCTTGATATGGGTAAGGAAATCACTGTAGCAAGCGTTGAACTGACCCGTCGCCAAGGTGATGCCAGAGGCCAAAAAGGACAGAAGATTTACACTTGTACCGAAGCCGGTGCAGCAGATCCCGGCAATCCGAATAGTTGGAGTTGGATAGATCATGGTTCATTTGCTTTCGATCCCAACAATAATGCTCCGCAATCCTTCGGTTTATCAACGACCCCGAGAGCCAGATATATCAAAGTCTACTTCGGAACAGAACATAAAGGTACAGGAGGCCAGGCAATGCTTGCAGACCTGAATGTTTATGGCGCTGAATAAAAAATCTAATACTATAATTTAAGCAAATAGTTTATATCATGAGAAAAAGAATAATATTCGCAGCGGCTTTATGCCTGACGGTAATCTATCCTGCATATAACGCAAATGCTGCAACGGAAGTGGCTCAGGAAGTGCAACAAGCCCGAACCATTCGAGGTAAGGTTGTTGACAACAACGGAGAACCGGTTATAGGCGCTAATGTCATGGTGAAAGGTACAACTAACGGTGTGATTACGGATATAGACGGTAATTTCGTCCTGAATAATGCAAAAGGCACATTGGTTATCTCTTACATCGGTTATAAAACAGTTGAACTCCCCATCGGTGACAAGACGAACTTCAACGTAAAGCTAGTGGAAGACTCCGAACTGCTGAGCGAAGTTGTGGTAACCGGTTATGGTGTGGCCAAAAAGGCTTCCTTGACCAGTGCCATTTCCCAAGTTAAGGGTGATGACGTGTTCAAGAACAGAGGTATTGCCAATACTACTCTGGCTTTACAAGGCGAGGTTCCGGGATTGGTAGTAACACGCAGTTCTACCCGCCCGGGTAGCGAAGGAGCAGCGATTAAGATTCGTGGTGATGTTTCCATGAATGGCAATGATCCGCTAATTATAATTGATGGGGTTGCCGGTTCACTGAGTGAGTTGAACTCTATGGATGGTAACGATATTGAAAATATTTCTGTTCTGAAAGATGCTTCGGCTGCAATTTATGGCGCACGTTCAGCATCGGGTGTCATCTTGGTGACTACCAAACGCGGTAGGAAAGGTAAGGCTCAAGTATCTTACAGCGGCACAATCAGCCGTACCATTGATGGTATTCAGGCACCTCTTACAAACAATCAGGAGTGGCTGGACATGTTCTTTGAGGCACAATACTATGATACGGCTGCCAGTAATCCGAAGCTGACGGACCCACGGGAAATTTATCAGAATTTAAATTGGTGGATATTCAATAGTTTTGGTGGACAATCAGTAGCAAAAAATAGTAAAGGTAAATGGGCACCGAACTACAAGGATATTGATCCGGATACCGGTGCTCCTATGATGTATAAAGGTGACAAACTGTTCAATGCTTTGCGGGCAGGAAGATCCATCTTTGCACAGAATGGGAATAAGATTGAAAGTTGGATGCCTTCAAACTACATGTTAGATGCATTTTATGGACAGGCAACATCACAGAAACACTCAGTCAGTATCTCAGGAGCTGATGAAAAATTTGCATATAGAGCTTCTTTGAGCTACAGTGATGCCAATTCACAACTGAAAGTAGCCGAAGACGGTGAAAGGAAATATGGAGCCCGCTTGAATGCAGACTATCAGCCTATTGATATCTTGAAATTTGAAACCGGCATGTCTTATGAGAAAAAAGACAAAAGAACACCCAGCACAGATGTGGGTGGAGGATATTTTGATCCTTGGTTCTGGGCCCTTTTGAATGAAAATGGTGATGCCTATGATACTTTCAGTGGAAACCGTAATCCATACGGAGGCTTGCTGCAAGGCGGTCAAAACACAACTTCACTTACTACTTTCCGTGCCACAGGGAAAGTGACGCTCGATTTAAATAAGTGGGTAAAAGGATTCGACCTTTCGGCTACCGGCGCCTATAAAATGGTTCGTGAAGACTATACGGAGCAGATAAACAAAGTACAATATTATGACTGGGCAGGAACAGAAACCGGAAACAAGCAAGGCCCCGGTTCGCTAAAAGAACAAAACAAGAAATGGGAGAATGTTACTTTAGGAGCATTTGCTAATTATGACCGTATGTTTATGAATGTTCACCATGTAAAAGCTATGTTGGGTATGACTGCTGAGCAAGAAACCTATAAGCAGATCGGAGCGAAACGCAGCATGGGGCCTCTTTATCCCGGTTCCGACTTGGTTGACCTGGATGTCTGGATTAGCGGTACTAACAATGAGGCTTATGGCGGACAATATTCATGGGGCTTTGTATCTTATCTTACCCGTTTGAATTATGACTATGCCGGCAAATATCTGGTAGAATTTTTGGGGCGTCGTGACGGTTCGTCCAAATTGGTAAAAGAACAACGTTGGAAAAATTTCTATTCGGTTTCCGGTGGTTGGATTATCTCTAATGAGGATTTCATGAAAAGTTTTACTTGGTTAAGTAATTTGAAGTTGCGCTACAACTATGGTAAGATGGGTAGTGTAAACGGTATCGGTAACTATGAATCCTATGCACTGATTAAAACCGGAGGTACTGTACTGGGAGTCAGTCCTTCTTCCCATACTTCATTCAAGCTGGATGGTATGCGTTCGGGCGAGCGTAGCTGGGAAACGATTGAGAGCCACAATGCCGGTATAGATATCGCTTTTCTGGACCATAGACTGAACGGCTCATTCGATTACTTTGTGAAGACCAATACAGGTATGTTTATTGGAGTTACCTATCCTTCTATCTTGGGAGCCGGTGCACCGAAAAGTAACGATGGTAAATTCCGGACGAAAGGTTGGGAAGCAACAGTGAACTGGAGAGATCAAATTGGTGGTGTAAAGTACAATTTAGGTTTCTCTCTGGCAGATTACAAATCAAAGGTATTGCAATTTACGGATATGACCAACGTCCCATTCCCGGGAAATTTGGGTCGCGGTGACCGTATTGAAAATTGGAATGGCAACGCTAAGAATTACTATCTGGTAGGCAAATCGCTTTCGCCGGTCTACGTCTTCCAGACAGACGGTATTTTCCAAACCCAGGAAGAAGTAGATGCATATTATGAAATGTATTATTGGAATGCAGACCACACCGCACCAAAGGCAGGTAACATCATTCCTGCTCCGGCTGACTCAGGTACCGGCCGCCTTCGTCCGGGCGCTCGTAAGGTAGTCGATTTGGATGGTGACGGTGTCATTACAAAGGATGATATCTATTATGCCGGCGACAGAGACCCGCATCTTACGTTCACCATCAAAGCCGGATTGGAATGGAAAGGAATTGATGTCAGTGCCTTCTTCCAAGGAGTGGGAAATCAGGTAGTTTTACGTCAGGGCCAGATACCGTACCTTTGGAGAACAAACTATGTGATGCAAAACAAGACCTATATGGGTAAAACGTGGACACCGGAGAATACGGGTGCTGAATATACCATTGCCTCACGTGATCAAAATTTCAACGCTTGGAATTATCAATATAAAGACGTCAGCTTGCAGAAGAACAGATACATCCGTCTGAAATCGTTGGTAGTAGGTTATACACTTCCAAAACAATGGACGGCAAAGGCCGGACTGAACAAAGTGAGGCTCTATTTCTCAGGAGACGATTTGTGGGAATGGACCAAGGTGAAAGACGGATACGATCCTGAGTTTGGCGAAGAAACCAATAACTCTTTCCCATTCAGCCGTTTGCTTTCATTTGGCGTAGACGTAACATTCTAAATTAACCTTTAAATACGAAAGAAATGAAAAGTATAATAAACAGAATATTTATAGCATCGGCATTGACTTTTTCTTTGTCGGCTTGCAGTGACTTTCTTAATAAAGAACCTTTGTCACAAGGCACGGAGGCGATTGTCTTCAAAACTCCCGAGCATTTTGAACAGGCTGCCTACTACTTGTACGATCTGTATGGATGGGACTACAATGCAATGGACCGCAATCTTGATATTTCCGGTCTGGGAAGCAACGGTGGTGGTACTGCTCCCGAAAGTAGCGGTAGCTGGGGTGGCCCTTATGGGCAAATCCGCGATTGCAACATCCTGCTGGAAAAGGCTGAAGAATATGCGGGAGATAAGAATGCAATATCCCACGCTGTAGGAACCGCCCACTTCTTCCGCGCCTGGCAGTATTTCAAACTTTTAAAAACTTACGGCGGAGTACCTATTGCAGACCATTCATTGGATTTGACCGATCCCACATTGCAGGCTCCACGCAACAGTCGCTATGAAGTTGCCAATTTTATTATCAACGACTTAAAGGAAGCAGTAAAGCTGCTTACGAAAGAAAAAGATATTCCGGATGCCGATAAAGGCAAGATAAGTAAAGAAGCCGCCCAATCTTTCCTGGCACGAGTAGCTCTTTATGAAGGAACATGGGAGAAATATGTTCCAAGCATAGGGTATGACTTGGATGGCGATGGCACAAATTCGGGAGCCGGTACTGCAAAACCGGAAGGTTACCCTTCGGTAACAGAACTGTTGACATTGGCGAAAACAATGTCCAAAGACGTCATTACCGAAGCTGAAACCGGAACTTTTAAGCTCTGGAATGAATGCGATTCGTTGAGTTACTACTACCTCTTCAATATTGATGATGCAGAAGGTAATATTCCTAACTTTAAGGGCAAAGGAAAAGCCACCAACAAGGAATTCATCATTTATAGAAAGTACGATTTCAACATTGCTAAGCCCAATAAGAACATATCGCATACTGTCATTGTTGGTTTGGCAACGTCCATCAGCCAGCAGTTTGGCGAATCCTTCTTATGCCGTAACGGTTTGCCTATCCGCATCTGCTATACCGGTAACATGGCAAACGCGCAAAACAATCCGCAGTTTGAAGGTTACAAAACCTTTGTTGGAGAATACCGCAATCGTGATTACCGTTTTATAAGCTGCACCTATATACCCGACCGCACTTTCTGGAGTAGTCGTGTAGAAGACGGGCGTCAATTAACCGCTACCGGAAAACCTTATCCGGATCCGGTCTTTCCCCAAAATGATGAAGTTTATAATCCGGGGGATCCTGCTTACAGTAGTTCTTGCGGTGTTTTTAAGCCGACTCTTCGCAATAACAGTACCGCCAGCGGCTATGGCAGCCGTAAATATTTAATCGAAGGTGCCAACCGTCCAAGTAATACAGAGTCTGCCGACTACCCCAATCTCCGTCTGGCCGAAGTACATTGCATCTATGCCGAAGCTACTTGCGAACTGAACGGAGGAAATATTTCCGATGAAGATTTGGATTTCTCTATCAACAAGAATCGCGCCCGTGCCCGTGTAGCACCGTTGACCAATGCCTTGATTGCCAATGTATGGGATGCAGGCTATTGGGATTACGAACAGAATAAGACAGTCTGCAAAAAGATGAATATGTTGGACGAGATCCGCCGCGAACGTGCTTGCGAACTCTTCGGTGAAGGTCATCGTATGGACGACTTGAAGCGTTGGGGTATTGCGCATATCAATCTGGTTGGTCAGAAACTGGGACATTATGTATTAGGCACCGCTTACGAAACAGAAAAAGCTAATAGCGCTCAATATTTCGGTGAGCCTTGCTACTATCCCGAGAAATATCCTTTGAGATATGGTATTTACGAAGGAACCGGTAAAAATGACCCTGATTATGGTCGTTCAATAGCCAATGACCCGACTACTTTGAACTTTATACAGCGTGATTATCTAACCCCTCTTCCTCTGGATCAGATGCGTCTGAATACAAATCTGAAGCAGAACCCGGGGTGGTGATAGTGTGAATTAAACTTGAATAGTATATTTATTAAAAAGAATAGCTTTATGAAAATTTTAAAATATATTCTGGCATTAATGCTTATGTTGCCGTTTCTGGCATCTTGCGACGATGATGAAGTGGGTAATCCCAATGTTAGTCCTCAGGATTTTGTAACAGTCAGCAACCGTACAGCACGCGTTTCTTTAGACGATGCATCCGGCATGTATGTATTGGATGAATATGTAAAAGCCGATACGCTTAATTATGAAACCTGCATCTTCATGGTAGACCGCAAGGTAGATCAGGACAAAGTAAAAGCCTTAGGGAATGTAACAGATGTCGTTTTTGGCGGTACAGGCATGAAAACGGATTACCGTCCTGCAGGTGCAACAACCAATAAGAAATGCTACCTGATACTGCTGAATAATATTTCTGCAAAGAAAGATGAATAATTGTTCTTTGCAGAAATATAAAGCGTGGTAGAATTGCAAAGTTTCAAGAGTCCGCAGTTTGTTACCAAAGCAATGAATTGCGGACTTCTTTTTTTGAGTAAATATCTTCCATTACTCGTATTATATAAGTCACATATATATAATATCATAAAATGAAATTAAAAAGTATACTATTAATTGTAGGTACAATATTAGGCGTTACTCACAGTGCCAATTCACAGAACCAGTTAGTTACCTACCCTGCACCGGAAGGGGCAGAATTGATGAGCGACTTCACCGTCCAGGTGAGGGAAGCCGGAAAAGATTGGAGACCTGTAGATACTTACATGGTCAAAGTAGATGAAGTGCAGAATACCAAGCATAATGTGAAAAAAGCCTCCATGAGTTATTTCGACTTCTCGGGCGAAGTGGAGGTATCGGTAACCTTCAATCATGGAACTGTCCGGACAGGTCGCGTCCGCCCGCTATCTTACGGAATAACTCCTTACATAGACGGCAACACCATGACTTTCAAGCTGGACCGTCCGCGTAACTTGTCGGTAGAAGTAAACGGAGATATTTTCCATAATCTTCATCTTTTTGCCAATCCGATAGATGAGAAGAAACCCAAAAAACTGAAGGATAAGAATCTGATTTACTTCGGTCCGGGCATACACACTTTTCCCGGAGACACACTGAATGTTCCGTCCGGAAAGACGGTTTATATAGCGGGAGGAGCTCTCGTAAAAGGATGCATCCAGGTGGTAAATGCTCAGAATGTGAAGATTCTGGGAAGAGGTATCGTTATTCCCGAACGCTGGGCAGGGCTACGTATCGTCAATTCCAAAAATGTATTAGTAGAAGGAGTTATCACTACCCAATGCCCCACAGGAGGATCGGACAGCATAACGATACGCAATGTAAAATCCATCAGTTCTTACGGTTGGGGCGACGGCATGAATGTATTTGCCAGTAACAATGTATTGTTCGACGGCGTATTTTGCCGTAACTCCGACGATTGCACCACCGTCTACGGAACTCGTCTGGGATTTACCGGCGGTTGCAAAAATATCACCATGCAAAACTCTACCCTTTGGGCGGATGTAGCGCACCCCATCTTTATCGGTATTCACGGAGACGTTGAAAACCCTGAAATTCTGGAAAACCTGAATTATATCAATATCGACATTCTGGACCATAAAGAGAAGCAATTGGATTATCAAGGCTGCCTCGCCATCAATGCAGGCGATAATAATCTGATCCGCAATGTGCGTTTCGAGAATATCCGGATAGAAGATTTCAGACAAGGACAGTTAGTCAATTTGCGCATCTTCTACAATGAGAAATATTGCAAAGCACCGGGCAGAGGCATTGAGAATGTATTGTTCAAGGACATCTCCTACACGGGAGAGAATGCAGAAGTTTCCATGATTATCGGTTATGACAAAGAACGGAAAGTGAAAAACATTCGTTTTGAAAACTTGCAAATAAACGGTGAAGTGATTTATGATGACATGCCCGATAAACCCAAATGGTATAAGACCGGAGATATGGCACGCATCTTTGTAGGCGAACATACAGAAGAGGTTACATTCCGGAAATAATGCTATCATTCTATCATGCTGAGCGTAGTCGAAGCATCTTTTCTTCATGCAAAAAGGGAAGAGATGCTTCGACTACGCTCAGCATGACAGATACCCTGCCTTACCCCTCTCCCCTCATCAACTAATTTATCATTGCAAAGCAGTTTCTTATTTCCCTCTTCTCTGTCCTCTCTGAGGTCTCATGCTCTGATACTTTTTATACTGTTCGTCCGTCAGAATCTTTTTGAGTTTCGCATCTGCCTCATTACGTTTTTTCTCCATTTCTTCGCGTGAAGGTCTTTCGCCCGAAGCATTTCTGTTTGGTCTCATTTCCTCCATTACCGCCTTAAATTCTTTAGCCTGAGTTTCATTCAGTCCCAGATCCGTCACCATCTGTTCAATACGCTTTGACATGTCAGGACGTCCACCTCTGTTATCCTGAGCCATACATACTGCCGAGCCCATAAACAGAACAACGGCCAAACCTAAAATTTGCTTCTTCATAATTCTAATGCATTTAAAAGTGAGTTATATTTTCATTGAATTCACCAATATGTATCTATGACTCTTCTCACATGAAACAGTTTAATCCCGCCAGCAAGAAAATCGACTAAGAGGAAGTTTTTATAGATGAAACAGAAACTATTCTCTCCCCAAGTCAAGGGGATGAAAACAAATTTCTTATATAAAAATCCCTTCTTATACACAAAAACAATTATTTTTGCAGATATAACTTTTTCTACTATGACACGAAAGCTTTTCCTCCTCCACCTCCTGTCTTCTGTTGCCTCCTTTCAGCCCAAGCAACCGGACAGATATCCGATCTCATCATTATCGGAAAAGACACTTTTATATTGGAAACGTGCCCGATAGAGCACGATTCAATCTTAATGCCGGATTTCTACACAATGAAAGTTTTTCGATAGTTGTCAGCACTCCAGCACTAAGACAGCTAATATACAATAAAACAAACGGTTGCCTTATGCTGGCAACCGTTGCGACCAGTGCTGACAAACTGTTTATCAGCACTGTTTTTTTCGATATATTTACGGATTTCCCGATTTAACCTCCTGTGGTTCAGCACGTACATATACTTTATGCGAACCTTGCCCAATTGTGCTCAAATATCCCTTTTCCACAAGCAAATTGAGGTCATTCAGTGCTTTATTTTTCAAAAGTCCCGTAACACTGCTGTAATCTTTGCGAGTGATGAATGGATGCGTCTCCAAAAACACCAGTAAACGACGGTAACGTTCGGCACCGCTAAGTTCCGCACTTTTACGAAAACCATACTTGGCGCGCTCCACAAAACCGGCACACCGTTTGCGGAAATCGGGCGATACACGAAAGTGTACTTTACTGAAGAAGATAGTCTGCGCATGGATTTCTTTCGGGTCCATCACCGGACGGCCTTGCAGGCCTGCCGAAAAATATCCCATGTCGCCCAGCTGAACGTGGTGTCCTTCGGATAAATAATATGAAACCCGATCCTCTATCGCCGCCAACAAACCATGAATATCACCGGGGCTGAAACTGGACATTCGGGAAATGTCACTAACCAAACGCTCTGTGTCAATCGTACCCTTGTTCACGATGCGGGGATACAAGGGTTGTAATTCGCCGTCACCCTTCGGGTTAGGTCTTCTTTGGAAGTCATACTGTGCTGCCATTGTTTTTTGTTTCTGTTTAAAGGGTTAATACTGTTCTTCTTAAGTGATTGAAAGCCAAAACAAGGCAGAGAAATGTGCAGATAGTCTGTCGTTTTTGTGCTTTTGGCTTAGGATAAATGTTCTTATACTTATTCCAAAACTTCGTCCTGCAATTGCGGGCTGTCCGGTGGGCAGTTGCAGGCTGTCCGGTTCCCATATCGAAACCGTCGGGCCCGCAATTGCAGGACGAAGTTTTAGAGTAAGCAAAGATACGAAATCAATAGGGCAAAAGCAAGTTTTCCCTTAAGTATTCGTTAATTTTTCTCATGCATTTAGGACGACAGTCTTTAAGGATAAATAGAATCATAAAAGGCATTTATAATTTGCTTTCAGCGCATATTATGCGTACCTTGCGGTCGCTAAGGAATAACCCTTATTGCTCAATTATTTCAAAACACATATACGGATGAAAATAACTCTTATCAGAGAAGACCGGGAGAGTGGAAAAGAAACCCTCAGCACCTGCGAAGCTGACGCATGGATAGACCGGATAAAAACAGAAACCAAAGAGGAACACGTCACAAGATTGCGCTCCATGCTCCTTTACACGAATCCTGACAGCGGAGGATACTATGAACACATCGACAAGTTGCCGCGCATTTATCCCTCCGTGGAATTCGGAAGAAGCAGAGACAACGGGCGAAAACTGAAACACTACAACGGCGTAGTGATGTTGGAAGTAAACCATTTGGCCGGATTGTCCGAAGTGGAACTGGTGAAACGGCAGGCGGCTTTGTTACCGCAAACTTGGGCGGCTTTTGCCGGAAGCAGTGGACGGAGTGTGAAAATCTGGGTGAAATTCGCCCTGCCGGACGGAAATTTGCCGGTGAAAGAAGAAAACATAGAGTCTTTTCACGCACATGCCTACCGCATGGCCGTGCAATGCTACCAGCCCATATTGCCGTTTCCCATCACGCTGCGAGAGCCTTCTATGACGCAAAGCTGCCGCATGACGCTTGATGCATATCCCTACTTCAACCGGCAAGCCATTCCTTTCTGCCTTGAGCAGCCCTTCGGTATGCCCGGCGAAGAAACTTTCCGGCAACGCCAACTGACGGAAAAGAACCCATTGTCAAGACTGAAACCGGGTTACGAAACCTCGCAGACCTTCACATTATTGTTTGAAACAACCCTCAGCAAAGCACTGAATGAAATGGAAGAATGGAAACGGGGCGACGACTTGCAGCAACTGCTGGTGTGCCTGGCAGAACACTGTTTCAAGGCAGGCATACCGGAGGAAGAGACTGTACGCCAAGTCATGATACATTATTTCAAGCAGGCGGACGAACCAACCGTGCGGACAACTGTCCACAACCTCTATCAGGAATGCAAAGGATTTGGCAAAAGAAAATCGCTGACACCGGAACAAGATACTGCTTTCCGACTAAATGAATTTATGGAACGCAGGTACGAATTCCGCTTCAACGCTTTGACGAACGACCTGGAATACCGGCAACGGGACTCCATTCATTTTTATTTCAAACCCGTAGACCAACGCGTAAAAAACAGCATAGCCATGGATGCCCTGCAAGAAGGCATCCGTGTGTGGGACAGGGATGTAAACAGGTATTTATCCTCCAATCGCGTACCGCTTTATAATCCGGTGGAAGACTATCTCTGCAACCTGGGCCGTTGGGACGGAAAAGACCGTGTCCGCGCGCTGGCCGACCTTGTGCCCTGCAACAATCCTCATTGGAGGGAACTTTTCTACCGCTGGTTCCTGAATATGGTGGCGCATTGGAGGGGGCTCGATAAGTTGCATTCCAACAGTACATCTCCCCTATTGGTGGGTGCGCAGGGTTTTCGGAAATCGACCTATTGCCGCATCATCCTTCCACCCGAACTCCGTTTCGGTTACACCGACAGCCTGGACTTCAAGAGCAAACGGGATGCAGAACTATACCTGGGACGCTTTATGCTGATCAACATCGATGAATTCGACCAGGTCAGTATCAATCAACAGGGTTTTCTGAAGCATTTATTGCAAAAGCCTGTTGCCAACCTGCGCAAACCGTATGGCAGCAGTATACAGGAAATGCGGCGCTATGCCTCGTTCATCGGGACAAGCAATCAGAAAGACTTGCTGACCGATCCGAGCGGTAGCCGCCGTTTCATCTGCATAGAAGTGACTGCACCGATCGATACCAACGTAACCATCAACTACCGCCAACTCTATGCACAGGCGATGGAAGCCATCGTAAAGGGCGAACGTTATTGGTTTGATGATGCCGATGAGGCTATTTTGCGCGAAACAAACCGGGAATTCGAGCAAATGAGCCCGGTTGAGCAGTTATTCCACTGTTACTTTCGTTCACCGGAAGAGGGAGAAGAAGGCGAATACTTATCTCCCATGCAAATACTGGAACATCTACGGAGCAAGAACAGGGATATAAAGCTGACAGCAAGCAATGTAAATCACTTCGGAAGGATATTGCGGAAGAATAATCTGGAATATAAACGAACTTGCAAAGGCATTGTATACCGGGTAGAAAAGTTATAATAATTTATTTTCAATAGATTAAATGGAGTTGTGCTGAAGTGCTGACAAACTATGCAAACCTATTATTGAAAAAAAAACTTCCAGTTGTCCACTACACCCCTAATAATTATTGATAAGTATCTTTATAGGTGTATATAACTTTAACATGTTCGTATTTCGCTTTCGTATATGATTTTAGATTTCAGCATTTTTGTTTCTTAAATAAGTGCAACAATTGTATCCCTATCCCCATTGTGAGCATACGTTCTTTTTTATTTGCCAATAAGTTTTGAGTCCAGTTAAGTAATCCTCCATCACCTATTTCATGTTCTACCCCATCAATAATAATCTTAGCTTTAATTCTAATGCCGTAGTAATAATTATTATGTGAATCTGATTTGGCAATACGAATATCCAAACCGCTATTTTTAATATAAAATAATGTATCTGATACCAATTGACTTTTTTCATCATATCCTTTGCAGGGTATAATTTCAAAGAATATATTTTCAAACCCAAAGACTTCTTTGCAGACCTTCTGTGTTATGGCTAAATGTTTATGTAATTCAGTTCTTTCAAATTCAAAACTACCCGTATCCATACCGCACGAGATTAGGCACAAAAGAGGAAAATGAGGCGTAAAATTGGGGTTTGAGAAAACCTGAGTTCTTATAACTCTTGATACATTACCAAAATTATATGTTTTCTCAGACAGTTCATTACTTTTCTTTAATGAAGCATAATGCAAAGCTATTGCATTTGTCGGGTCGGACTGAACTTCCGTGTTTCTTAGTGCTGTAAGAACTTTTTTTTGATTTACTGTTGCCATTACACTGCTTGTACCTAATTGAGCAACAGGGGATAACTCAATTAATTCATAGTTATTATTCGCAATTATTTTACAGCATTCCAATTCTTCCTCTTTAAATTCCAGAAAATCTAATTGTGCAGGTTTAGCCAATTTGTTTTTACTGTATTTACTCAATAAGGAAGATGGTGTTTCTTTTGTGATACGCCTGTCAAACACCTCTAATAGCAAAGAGTTTAACTCTGAACCACTCAATTTATCGGACAGTATATCAACTATTTCATTTAGATTACACCTGCTAATTATATGTTTTATTGCTTCATCTTTCATATATTCATAATGCTATATATGTATTCATTAAATATTCGTCCTTCTTTTATGACGGACAATTTAATAATTGCCTCTTTCTCAAATCCAATTTTCTCTAATACCCTCATTGATGCGACATTATATTCAAAAATATTTATATATACTCTATTGATGCCTCATTGATTAAAAGCTATAGCAACTAATTGTTTAACAGCTTCTGTTGCATATCCATTTCTCCAATATTGTTCGCCAATCCAGTATCCTATTTCTGCATCAATTCTATAAACATCACTTTGAGGGATTAAACTACAACAACCGACAAACTCATTTTCAGCATAGATACCTAAAACATCTTTATAGCTATTTGCTAATTCACATATTATATGAGGTGACACATGTTCAATTTTACGTAATTCTACCATATCAATACATTTATTTTCTCACTATGCCTATTTATGACGACAAACTCTAATTCACCTCGCTTCTTATTGTTATAATAATAGGGTGTATATCCGCACCCCCCTTGCACCTCTAAAGACTTCTACGGCTTCAGGATTATCTATGAAGTTGTAGAAACAAAACTACAATAATTACGCCACTTATCCAAAGGAAAGAGACGCTTTTCATGCCTCTTTTCCAAGAATAGAAAAAAATCCTTATATATTCAGAAACAAATAAGAAACATCGCTAAGCCATTAATAATCAGTACGAATACAACAAAAAAGTTCAAAACAAAAACAAGCATTTTTTAAACCAGAGCCAAAGGAAAAAATGATTTTTGGGGACCAAATCCAAAGCAAGTAATACTAAATCTGACTTCAATTGCGAAGATTAACAAACAATTCCACCAATTTATTGAGTGTATTTCAAACAATAATCGTATATTTAGAGGCGAAATCTATTTGATACACTGAGGATTGACTTTATCCCACTAATAATTATACCATATGAGACACACATTTATCGCTTTAATGGCCTTGTTGGCAGCAGGCAATTTATCTGCCCAACCAGAGACTCCTATTCGCATTGACATCAATGCAGGAAAGCAGATCGCAACCGTTACCAAACGTTTTAACGGTACTAATATCGAAGACCTCAACAATCAGACTAATGGAGGAATGTTCAGCCAGCTGATTCATGGGGAAGCTTTTGAAGAAAACATTGATGTGGATTTCCTAAACCTCGAGCGGAAAGACTATTCTAAAATCTACGTCGTGCTGGATGAAAGACGTATTCCGCATCTCTTGAATCAATCTAATGTGTACAGTAGGATCAACTGGAATAATCTTGGTGAGAAATATGATTTCAACTCTAATGACATTTATTCTGCCGGAAGATATGGCGCACCTGAGAATCTTTCGGGATGGATGTTCCCCGGTCGTTTTCTGGTCTATGATTCTCTTCCCGAAAACATTCAGAAGATTATGATGACACGGATCAATGGCAACGAACAGGTTTCAAAATACTGGTCGAAGCTGACTTCCGGAAATCCTCAATATAAATACGAATTGATACGTGACGGAAAGGCTTATATGGGACGCCAGACACAACGCATCTCTTTCGCCGCCGGAAACGGTGAGGTCGGTATTACCAATCATGGCCTTTATCGCTCGGGGATTATGTTCGAAAACGGGAAGTCTTATGATGGCATCCTGCGGATAAAAGCTGATAAACCGACTACCATCTATGTATCCCTTCGTGATGAGAACAACAATATCCTAGCTGAAAAGCCTTATCAATTGAAAGGTGACGGTTCTTATGAAAAGGTTGTTTATGAACTGACACCGAACGGGGCTACTATTAATGGCAGCTTCGGCATCTCACTCAAAGCTCCCGGCACCGTTGACCTCGGATTTGCCTTCTTGCAACCGGGCACATGGGGACGCATTGAAGGTGGATGGCCTATTCAAACTAAATTCACTGATGCACTGAAGAAGCAAGGCATCACCGCCTTCCGCTATAATGGCTCTATGGTAGACGTTGGTGCGGACACCTATCTCTATCGTTGGAAACTGATGCGTGGACCGATAGACGAACGCCGGATTACCTTCCGTAGTGGTTTTAATCCTTATGCTACCCATAGCTTTGGGTTCATTGAGATGCTTCAGGCAGCCGAAGTCATTAATGCAACAGCCATCATCGGTATGAGCATGAACGAGAGTTACGAGGATATCCGCGACTTCGTAGAGTATGTCAACGGACCGATAAGCTCGAAGTGGGGAGCCTTGCGTGCAGCAGACGGACACCCTCAGCCCTATAGTCTTAAATATATTCAGGTAGATAATGAACGTGGCATCTCCAGAGGGTATGTAGAGTGCATGAAGAAGTTTGCAAAGGCTGCGTGGGAAGCTGATCCCAATATGTCGATTATGACTTCGCTGAATATTGGAGGCAATGGATATAAGCGAGGTGGCACGGAGCAGCAGAAGCAGGAGATTGCACGCCTACGTACACAATTGACTGAACTCGAACAGGCACCTTCAGGTAAAGAGAGAGAAATACGCCGGATACAACAACAGATTCGTCAGCAGGAAGAGAACCTGGGTAGACAATACGAGCTTTCTTCCGAATTGGCAGGATGGTTCGTTGCTCAAGGTAAAGGCGACAAGCTGGCTTGGGACCCTCACTACTCGGGAGCTCGCGAGTTTGCCGACAGAGGAGATGCCTTCCTGAATGAAATGGGTATCAACCTGCAACGGGAACTGGCTAAGGATTATCCCGGTTTCAAGCTAAACCTGCATCCGATGGAAGAGAACGGCAGCCGTTGTGACTGGGATCGCGGATTGGGACATGCGCACAACTGGAATACCCTGCAACGTTACGGAGATTGCTTCCAGATGCTGGGTACCGCAAATACCTTCCAACCACACGGACTACAATATATGTGGGATCAGGGACGCATTCATTACACGCCCGATGCTATATGGTTCCAACCTTCCGCTCACATCGATGAGATGATGATGAAGACCTGGAAACCAAATGTGGTACAATCATCGAGCAGCGACCAAAGCCTGGACGTAACAGCTAAGATAAATGATGCAAAGACGGAAATGACCATCTATGTAGCCAATATGTCCGACCAACCTCAGGCAGCAATCCTGAATATTGAGAACTTCCGTTTCGGTAGCCGCGCAGAGGTGCAGACCATCGGTAATTGTGAACTGACGGAGTATAATACGTATGAGAATAAGGACAATGTAGTGTTTAAGTCTTCAAAGGCTTCTATTGCCCGCAAGAATGCCAAGTATGTATTCCCTAAATATTCGTATACGGTTATTACACTGAAGAAGTAGGTTTCGACTTGCTTGTGATGGAACAGACAACGGTTATTCTATGTATAGGGTAACCGTTGTTGTTTTCCTGATAACTATCATTCTCACAACAGATACTAAGGAAGGATTGAGTAGACTTCGCTTTTCATTCGTATGATATAAAGTCAGAAAATCAAAGATTTATGAAACAGATATTGAAAATAGCCGTAGCATTATTATTTGCTGCAACGAGTGTAACACATGCCCAATTAGTCACCTTCCCCGCAAGCCTGCGCCCGGGCATGCCACACAATGACGATTACATAGTTCGCGTCCGCATCATCGGGCAGGGAATATTAGATCACCCCATCCGCGGTATCGAGATTACAGATTTCCGGAATGTATTGATAGACAGTATCACGGTAGTTAATCCTGACCATTACACCGTTTTCGGCGGTGGAGCTACAGGCATAACAATCAGGAACCTGAAATCTTTCAGTTGCAAGGGTTGGAGTGATGGTATCGATCTGATGTGTTGCCGCAATGTACTTCTTTATGCGTAACTCGGATGACTGCATAGCCCTTTATAACCACCGCTGGAACTGGTGGGGCGGCTCGGGCGACATCACTGTGCAGAACTCCATACTTTGGGCAGATGTAGCGCATCCTATCAACGTAGGTGGTCATGGCGACCCGGACTCTCCTACGGGAGAGGTGATTGAGAACCTGATTTTCCGTAACATAGATATTCTGGAACACGATGAAGACGCCCCTCCCTACCAAGGTTGCATGGCGATAGACTGCGGTGACAAGAACCACGTTCGCAACATTCTGTTTGAGAACATCCGGGTAGAAAGCATTCAGAAAGGACGACTGTTCTAGGTGAAAGTGCGTTTCAACGGGAAGTACGACAAAGTACCGGGTAACAGCATCGACGGAATAACCTTCCGCAACATCACTTATACGGGAATCGGCGAAAATCCCTCTGTCATCGAAGGACTGGACAAAGAACGAACCGTAAAAACGTGACATTTGAAAATGTAGTAATCAATGGAGAACGGATGAAAGACCTGAAAAGAGTAGTAACCAATGATTTTATAAAAGGGATTAGGATAAAATGAACAATCACGGAGAAATAGCAGGAAATAATTGTCCCGGTGTAACCTTATCACTATTTTAGCGTCTCAGATTATGAACCAAATGAAAAACAAATAATGAAATTTATCAAAACTTTATGCCTTGGCGGCATAGTAACCACTATGCTCTTGAGCGGATGTACCCAGAAGAGCATTACTTTAGAAGGCAAAGTAACGAATACATCCGGCGCTCCCATTGTATATAACATCACTACTGATGGCATTTACTTACCGAACAAGATTGATACTTTACGTTTAAATGCAGACAGTACGTATCAGATTACCTTACCTGTAAACGGTAACGAAAAGCTGTCTCTTTTTCTATATGGTGAGCGAAACTTAGGTAGTATCTATCTTGCTCCGGGAAAACAGACGCTTGATATCGATGCTTCCAAATTTAATGAACTAAACCCGGTTGACGGTTTGACGAAAGAAAATGAAATCCTCAAGAAGTTGGCTGATCTGAATGAAAACGTATTTAATCTGCGTGCACGCCGGGGAGATATCTTTAACGTCGGTAAGGATACGGTTGCCTCATCCGTATATCAGAAGCTGACAGACTACGCCACTACATTAGAAAAAGAAGTGGCAGGGGTGGACGATCAGTTCAGGCAGAGAGCCATACAGGATATACGCTTACAGGCTTTGATGGCATATATGAATCAATATTTCGGTAACTACCGGAGAGGTTCCGAAACGGTCAAGAAGGAATGGGACGACGCTTACGCCCAGATGTTGGATTTTGCAAACGTCGGTCAGGCTGAAAGCGTGTTCTCTCCTGCATTTGCAGATGTCATATCGAATATGGCAGGCATAGATATTTTCATGCAACATGAAAGGCGCACGAATGATGACAATGAACGCAATCAGCTGTTATTCTATTGGTATAAAACAAATCTGCAAGGCCGGGTACAGGAGGCTGCAATGGGACTTCTCATTCTGGAAGACGAAAGCCGTGAGTATTTTGCAACCGGTATTCCTTCATTGTATGAGGAATTCAAGACATTATATCCCCAAAGCGTGCTAATGCCGAAATTAGAAACAGCGATACAGAAGAACAAAGCGTTCAATGAAACCGAACTTCCGAAAGACATTCATATATTGAATACGGACAGTGTACGCACCTTTAAGGAAATTACTGACTTATACCCGGGTAAAGTGATCTTCATCGACGTATGGGCTACCTGGTGCGGTCCTTGCCGTGCTTCGTTTGCACACATCAAACCTTTGCAGAAATATGCTGCTGAAAATGATATCGTGTTATTGTATGTTTCCATCGATACTCCCCAGAAAGCTGAACTCTGGAAAAAGATGACAGGGCACTATAACTTAAAAGGAGAGCATGTCATCATCAACGAGGCTTTCAAAATGGAAATTTATGAGAAGTTCGGGCGGAACGGCATACTGTCAATCCCGCATTATGCCATTGTCAATAAAGAAGGAACGCTGCAATTCCCATCGGCAGCCAGCCCGGAAAATATGGATAAGCTGATGGAACAACTGAAAGAAGCCTCTAAATGAACGATTATTAACGAATGCTAAGACTCATCGAAATACAGCAAAAACAGGTTCCCTTATCTTTGAGTAAACTCTATTCTTCGTTCGTATTAATTATATAAAAACAAAGAACCATGAATAGATATAGACTGCTTTTTTCAATTATCCTCTTGCTATTCCTCTCTCCCTGTTTGCGGGCAGGGGAATGGCAATGGTCTGTGACTCTTGATGGGTTTGTCTCTAATGAAACGAACCGGAATCCTACAGCTTTCTTGTGGATACCCGCTGACTGTATGCAGGTAAAAGCAATTATTGTAGGACAACACAATATGAGCGAAGAAACTCTTTTTGATAATCCCCTTTTCCGCGAAAAGATGCAGAAGCTGGGAATCGGCTTTGTATGGATAACTCCCGGTATCGATCAGCAATGGGATGTATCGAAAGGCACACAACAGATATTTGAGAAAATGATGTTCTCCCTGGCAGACGTCAGCGGATATAGTGAACTGAAAAATGTCCCCATCGTTCCCATAGGCCATTCGGCTATGGCTACTTATCCCTGGAATTTTGCCGCATGGAATCCGGAACGTACTTTGGCTATCATTTCCCTACATGGCGATGCTCCGCGTACGAATC
>OJNQ01000564.1_pt1 | contig 28451 bp, 20 predicted proteins | sample 1597621 | NCBI WGS metagenome assembly OJNQ01 (sample SAMEA2452137, study PRJEB22498) | human gut metagenome | reverse complement strand
GGTTCACCGCCATACTGATGCGGTGTTGCTCCCCGGCCTTCTGTTCCTGAAGCTGCCGGACAGCCTTGTCCCTCTCCATGCCAAGCGAACGGTTCTGCGCCAAAGCCCTGTCATGCTCGGCTTCCGCTTTCTGCTTCTCTTCTGTCAATGCCTTTGTCCGCTTCTCCATCTCTTTTTTTACCGCATCGGGAAAGGCTTTCTTAATGCGTTCGTTGTCGGCTTTCAGTTTGGCGTTTTCCTTTTCGATGGCAGCATATTTCCCTTTGCCCAAAAGGTTGGCAATACCAGACTTTATGCTGTCCGTATTCTCCCGGTCGGCTTCCCGTGCCCGTTTCTCCTTGTCAGCAATCTCGCTGTCAAGTTCCGCACTGCGCCGCTGCTTCTCCTCGTTCCCGGCTTGTAGTTTTTCCTGCTCCGTCTTGGCTTTGTCCGCTTCCCGGACGGCTGCATCCCTTTCGGCTTGGGCTGCTTCCTTTTCCGCTTGGGCTTGCTCGGCTTCCTGCTTCTGCTTGGTGATGATGAAGTCCGTGCGCTCCAGATGCTCCTTGCCCGTCTGCTTCTTTGAGGTGCCCCTTTCCATCTCCAGGCACTCAGCTAAAACGGTCTGCATCTCGCTCATGTCCTTCACGTTCAGTTTGCAGGACTTACCCGTGTCGTGGTTCATCCAGTCCCACACGATATGGGCGTGCAGGTTGGGTTTCCATGTGGCAGTATCTCCGGGGATGGCATAGTGCCCCTCGTCCCGGTGGATGAAGACTTGCAGCGGTGTGATTCCCCAACGCTGCTTGCACACCTCACAGAAATGCCGCAACTGCTCCATCGTGGTGTCTTCCTTGATGACTACCACACCCTCCTTGATAGGCGTGCTGCCCCGTACTATGGTCACCTTTCCGGTCTTCCTGTTCACCTTTTCCCTGTCTTTGGTCTGCATAGCCCGTCCCGTCTTCTCCTTGACCATTGCGGCTATCTGCCTGTTGCGCTCGGCAAGCGAGGTGTCGCCCAATTCAGGTGATACCCACGCCTCGTTCTTCGCCATGAGGTCGGTGCGTATGTAAATCTTCTCCTTGCGGATATTGGCGAGGTATTCCGCGGTCCGCCTGTTGTGCGGTCCGCTGCTTCCTATGTTGCAGGGCTTTATGTTGATGGATGTCTTCTGTGCCATTGAATTTGCGTGTTTGGGTTTCTTAATGGGTTATTAGGGCAAAGCCTTAATCGGAGGGTGCAGGGAGAGGGTCACTCTTTGGTCAGGGGTGTTGGGGGCTGACAGCCTCCGACCGGGTTTTTAGGGCAGCGTCCTAAGTGGGACGGAGCAACGCCCAGCCCCTCGGGAGAGCCCACAACTACGGAAGCGAAGCGTGTAGTTATAGTGGGCTATACCGGGACAAGTCCGGTAGCTCACACCCGCAAGCGGAGCAACGTCCAAATCTGCGTTCTGCGCCTTTCATTCCACTGCGCCTTATTCCGGATCATCCTCACCGTCAATCGTTTCGTACAGCGTCTCTTTAGGGCTTTCCGCACCGTTCCCGTCAGCTGTTCTGTCCCCACTGTCTATGATAGGGAAATTCCCGGCTTCGTCCGCTGCAAACATATCAGGCGGTGGATTATGGTAGTCGTCATCCGGTCTGTCGGCTGACGGGTTGGAAGTTTCAGACGAACAGAGGGAAGAAGAAAGGACTGCTACGCCTGTCGCCATGCTGTCCGCGCCCTGTCCTTTGGCTCGGCTGTCATCCGCTACTGCATTCTGCCTGCTTTCTGATGGCAAGCTATCGAAAACAGGTGTCCGCACGTTGCCCGTCTGTCCTTTGGTGGTTGCCGAAGGTCTGACATAATGGGGATTGGTTATGAGGACACCCCCGGCATACCAGCCTGTGAGGAAATGCAGGGAATGGACGGAAGTACGGTTGTTGGTTCTGGTGGTCAGCATGCCTAACCTGTTAAGGCTGTCGATTAGCTTGCCGATGGTCTTGCGGTTGCAACCTAAAAACTCCGCCAGTTCCACATCGGAAGCTGCCACCTGTCCCACCTCCAAAACAATCTCAACGCCTTTGATTTTATAAGCGGTTCTCACCCGTACCGCACCGGTCATCAGCCGGTACAGGCACTTCTGCCTGAAAGCGGAAGATTTGCCTTCCAAAAGAAAATCCCACTGCCCGGCTGAAAGGATGGTGCAGTAGTGTATGGTCTGTATCTCTTTGCACATGGTCTATGATTTTATGGTGTTACAACGGTCATCTATCTGCCTAAAACATATCCACGTTCAGGCATATAATACTCTCGGTCTGCCGCTATGCGGTTCAGCACGTCCTGCAGGCGGTCAAGCTGTCCGCTGTCAAGCACCCGGATGGCATTGATGGTTATCTGCTGTGTCGCTATCCTGCGATGTTCGATGTTCGTCTCGTTCATCGTCCCGTCACCGTCCGCATGGACGGAACGGAGGTAGGCATTGACCGCTTCCGTCTGTTCTTTGGACGGATAAGGTGCTGCCCATCTATCTTGGATGTAGTCAATCATCCGGCTGACCGCATTAGCCAATATCGGGTCTCGCTGTGTGATAGATTGTATCAACTCTATTTCTTTCATACGAATATCATTTAAGTCAGGTCTTACGATTATTCATTCCATAGTTGATTTTGTTGACTTTGTTGAAGATGATTTCAAAAAGAGGGAAAAAGAAAAATAGAGATGCTGTACGCAATCTTTTTCTTTTTTTTGGCAGGCAAAATTCTTTGTTGAATTTTGTTGATGGTGTTGTTGAATGGTAACTCCTTTATTTATATGCCTTCCCTTATATTTCATCATATTCAACAATCTCAACGGTAGTCTTTTAATTTTTCACGGGTAACGGTATAAAAGCGTCCCACTTTTTTGTGCGATACAGAATACTTCTGTCCTGGCAGCACGGATATTTGATAGGTGGAGTAAGACAGCGCATTGGGTGCAGGCTCCAATTTCCAGCACTGCTGCAGAACGTTCCTCACCTGATGGCATTCCACCTTTACCATAGAATAATTGAACAATGCCAATAGGTCGTTGATACAGAAATCCACCACATTCACCTGCATTGTGTCCATGATGTCAAGTAACAGTTCTGCCATATCAAGTTCAATGCGGCTACGGTTGCAGCGGATGATTTTCTCCAATGCTTCCGTGCGGATAAGTGACGGAGCAAACCACATACGGCTTTCTTCTTTGGTAGTCAGATTCCGATGTTGTAGATAGTACAGAAATGCGGGTATCTCATCTTTCAATTTCTGAAGAAAGGAGGTGTCGTCCGTTACCAATCTACGAATCTTTCTTACCCAATAGCGTGTTTCTTCTGGCTCAATGTAAACAGGGAAATTTTCATTATTGGAACACAATACGAATTTAGCGAAGAACTGCACTTCATAACGGTCTTTGCCCTTAGCCTCCATCTTGTACGAGTGTGCCGTACTAAGGTTCTTCAATCGCTCGCTATCTTCCCTGCGGTTGAGTAACACCTCATCCACAACAATCATCAGTTTGCCTGCCCAGTCGGCATTAAACTGGCTACGGAAGTCCTCATTGGTGTTGAATGTCACATTCTCTTGAAACAACGCTTTCAGAAAATTCAGGAATGTACTTTTACCCGTGTTTCGTTCTTCCGACACTAATAGAAGTATTGGTAACTTCTGTGTTGGTTTTAGGTACAACAGTTGAAGATAATCCATTCCCAATTCATATTGCTCACTAAAGATGTGTTCAATCAATGAATGTATATGTCCAAACTCACCTTCTTTTGGGATGTGGGTTATTGGCTCATAGAGATTATAAAAGTTATTCACGTTCAAACGGTAATCTGTATGACTGGGCATCGTGCAGAATCCGTCATATTTCGGAATGAGTGCCGCTTCATCCTTGCCGTGGTCTAATCGGAATACGCTCATTTTCCATTCAACCCGCATTTTGCGGAAAGAACCATTCATCATTGGCTGATTGATAATACGAAACAAGGTTGTGCCTATACGGACATACTCTTCTCCGATATTCTCAACTTTTCCATTTGTAGGAGCCACAGGAACATTGTCAATCTTTTCCATAATCAGATATTCTATTAGTTTCCCCCAAGATGCGCTTCACGTCTGAGAGGCGGTATCTTACTTTGTTGCCTACCTTGATTGCTTTAAGGTAATTGCGCTTGTTCCAAAGCCATAAGGTGGTGTCGCATACACCACACATTTCCTTGACTTCCTCACGTGTCAGTAGCTTATCTTCATTGGTGGCTTTGAGTGCAATTGCCACCTCATTCACCGCACGGTTAATAAGCTCATTAGAGAAGTGACGTAAGTCTTCACTCGTAATCTCCAATTTGATATTAGCCGTGCTGTTGGAGATGATTTGCATTAAATCTGTCATAGCATATATGTACTGCCCATAGTCCGACACAATCACTTTGGCAGCATTATAAATGATTGTGCCACCGCTCCGACATTGGAACGATGGCACAAAAGTATAAATGTAATTCGCTATAATTTAGTAATTTGCATTTCGCTATTTTCGCCGAAATGCAGAACGAAAGAAACGAAATGTAAAGCAATTAATTGGGTTCATCTGAAAATGGTTTTATCTCAATGTCAACACTGGATTTTGAATAAGTTGGTCTATAACAGGATGGTAAATAGCTCCATCTGTAACCGCTGTGATTGTCGTGACTTTATTACCTCCATCCTTCGATGAAGCACCGCAATGGTAAATCTGTTCTTCTGGAGTTTGATAATCAATGACTATATATCTGTCGTGGAATATACCCCCAGACGTTTGCAACGAAATGGTGACATTGGGATATTCCCGACAGAAATCGTTAAACTCGGTTTGGTGCAACCGATTACCGATATTGTCAGAGAATACCACAACATTCACATTAGCTGGAATATCTTTGAGAAGTACCAGTGTCTTCAATCCGATGTAATTATCAACCACAAAAATCGTTTTCTTGGCGGTGGCATAAATATGTTGGTAAGCCAAATCCGATTCAACTGGCTGACCGTTGAGTATCATCCAACCTCTCCTTACTGAAGGATTGCCAAAATCAAGCATGACATTTGCCAGTTCCGACTTTGTCACTACATTACCAAGTGTATCTATAATATTGGCAACCTTGTCATCAACAGCAGATAGAGATTTACGCAAGTCAAGCAGGTCTTGTGTGTTTTGGGTTGTCTGCAAAGACAGTTGCAAATATTCCCTTTGTCCTAATAATGGCTGATTATCTACGATATAGTCTTTCATCTGCTTGAAGATGCGAATCAAAGCTTTGCTTTGTTTGGTTGCTAAATCTCCTTTCAGTACAGTCATAAGCATATATATTCCTTGTTCGGTGAAAGCATAAGGGTTGTATCTACGACCGCCCCAACTTGAGGTGGAATTTTTGCACCTCAAGATTTCACACTCTTCATCGGACAACTGAAACATGAAGTCTTGCTCAAACTTTTCAATGTTGTTCTTCACTTGGCGATTAAAATCTTTGGTGCTATAGCCATAGATGTTGGCTAAATCCATATCCAGCATTACACGGACACCTCTGATGTTGTATATATAGCCTTTCAGATATTCGGCATTGATTTCTTGGGTGATGATGTCTTTATCCATATCATTAAATTAAATGAGTTCATACTTTTAGTTATTTACTTCTGCGAGGTAAGCCTTCCACTCATTGATAAGCGACCGTTCAATACCATTGTCTTTTATTTTCCCTCTGCTCGTACTGTCATTCAACTTCTTGATAGAAATTTGAAGGTTACGCACGGTTTTCAAGTCGCAATCAGGAAGTTCATTGGCAAGCAGTTTATGAAATGTCGTCACATCACAGCCTGTCAGAAGACCTTCCTCTTGGAGGGCAAAATATAATCGTGCCAAATCAATGCCTGTATGCTGCGTTGAAACTCTCAATTTTATCTTCTCCAAAATCATTTCTTGATTTCCATGAAGATAGTCTTTCAATGTGCGTGATGCCTGCTCACCTGTTGGCGATTTTTCTTCTATTGGTTTATCATTAATGGACAACCCCTTAATAGTTGTTTCTACCACACAATCATCCTCAATAGCCTGTTTCTCCCGATGAAAATCCTGCCAATCTTCTCTTGTCCGCATTTTATTACGAATACTACTGTTGATGACTACTTTAATCATTAAAGCGGCTATCCTCTTCTCAAAATAGTTGTTCGCAGGATTATGTGTTTCAGCTTCCAATTGGGTAACCAAAGTTTCATAGCACTTACCGTAATAAAGCCATGCCAACATTGCAGGAACTATTGAATCGTTTTGCAGATTGTGAAACTCCTCAACCAATAATCTTGCAGCATCGGCATCTGCCGAATAACTTTGCAGACGATATTCGTTGGCAAGGTCTCCATGGCACTCACCGTGATACTTATGCATCATTTGAGGGGCGAGTTTCCATCCTAATTTGAAAATCTTTTGTAAACCTGTTGCCGATTTGTTGTTCACTTCGGCAACGAATCTGTCATATTCTTTTGGATGGTTGTTGAGCCATTCTTTAATATCCTGTTTGAATTGTTCGAAATCTTGCTTTGCCATAATCTTTCGCCTTATTAGTCCAACAAGTGAACAAGTTCTTGTTTCATTTCCTCGTCTATCTCCCTATATCGGCGGAATGCCTTGCTACCTTCCTTGTGTCCCGATACCGAAGAAACGAGGTCTGGGTCTTTCACTTTCTTATACATATTACCAATGAATGTTTTTCGGGCAGTATGCGTGGTTACGACTTCATACAAGTACTTTTGCTCAGGATTGCGAGTGAGTGGGTTAAGCACTGTGACCACCCTGTCAAGTCCTGCCAACCGGAACGCTTCTTTAATGGCTTGATTATATTTCTGCTCTGATATAAAGGGAAGTAGAGTTGTTCCTGTATAATCTTTGTAGCGTTCAAGTATGGTTTTCGCAACACTATTCAGCGGCACTCTTATTGTTCTGGGATTATGACTGCGCGTCTTTTCTTGTATGTATTCTAATGCTCCATTCACAATGTTTTTCTTTGTGAGCTTATAAAGGTCGCCTACACGACAGCCTACAACGGACTGAAACACAAAGATGTCACGTTGAATGGCAAGTTGTGGACGAGCAGACAAATCAGCCTCAAACAATTTGTTACGTTCTTGAAGTGTAATATAAATAGGTGTTCCATAAAGACATTCTTCTAAGGGGAATTTGTCAAACGGACGATTGGTGGTCCTGCCTTGGTTATAGCACCATATAAAAAAGGTACGTATGCGTGAAAAACTATCTATAAGGGTGTTCTTTCCTCTCGGTTGAGGGGTTCGCTTTTCGGGAATGGTCTCGTATATATCTGGGTATTCTTCTGCATAAGCATATTCGTTCTCCATAAAGTCCCACATATCGGCAAGTGTTTCTTTAGTTATAGTATGGATGTCAAGGGTAAAATGCTTCATTCCACGTCTTGTTTTTCTAACAAACAGTTCATAGCGCATAAGAGCCCTTTTCACTACACGGAAGTTCTTCTTTCTGACCTCCGAAAGACTATGCTTCTCCAAAAACTCATCAAAAAGTTCGGCAAAAGTAGGCGGATTCTCTATTGCCAGTTCTTCTTCTGTTTTATACTTTTCGGGATGATGGAATTTATCTATGACTTCCCCGAGCCATTCACTTCCGGCATCCTCCTTGTATTCCTTCTCAATCATTCGGGTCAATGCCTGCACTTTATGGTTCAAGTCCATCTTTTCGTTTTCCGACACCAAAGCTACACGGTCTTTATAACCTTGTCGTTCAACACTCCAATGATTGGGGTTGATGACAAGTTCACTTGCTGCCTTGATGTCTTTCTTTCCATCACGCAAACGAAAATAGATGGTAGCCTTCGTATCTATGTCGTTCTTTTTGGCAGTCTTCCGTATGAATGCAGTCACTTTCATGGGCTTCGATTTTATTTCTGGATTGAACACTGCAAAGATAGCGAATTGTTCCCAAAATGTTCCCGTTTATCCCGAAATAATTTCAATCTCATTAAATTTAATTTCGTTTATCGCTATTTATAGAACATTGAAATATAATGATATAGCGGTTATATTGCTATTAAGTTAGAGTTGTTCTCATTTGTTAATATTTAATATTTCAAATGCGGGTCTGGGTACTGAGGCGGAGAAAGTTGAAAAACTCTCTCCGCTTTTCTTTTCTACTCCTCGTAACTCATTGGTTTGCTGGGCTCAACGTCCAATACCTTCCAATCGCAACCTGCATAAGCTACTACGAGTCATCTTCCCCGAAGTTTTAATGGAGTATTTCGAGATCTCCTGTTGGCATGACGACTTCATGAAAACACTACCTGGAACGTTCAGATTACAAGAGTGGAACTGTGATTTCACATGGTTTTACTGATGAGAAAGTGATCCAGAACTTTCCTCTGCGTGGCAAACCTGTTTATCTCCACGTAAGACGTCGTCGCTGGTATGGCAAAGCTACAGGGAAAACGTTTTCTTGTTAGATAAATAATGTGAAAACTGTATTTTTTCTTTGGAATAGAATTAACTTTCAGCCACTTATAAGGTCTAACATATATTATTCATTTAATATTATGTTAGAATTATGAGAAAACAAATTTTAAGTTTACTTGTTGTGTTGTTAATCGGCTCAACAGTATGTATGGCTCAGGATCGTCAAAAAGGAAAAGTTGACAGAGAGAAGCGTATCGAACAGATAATAACCGATCTGGGACTGAATGAAAAGCAAGCCAAGGATTTTAAGGCTGCAATGGAAGAAATGCGACCGACAAAGAGAAATTCTAATGAAAGACCTTCGCGTGAAGAGATGCAAAAGAAGAGAAAAGAGGGAGAAGCTAAAATAAAGAGTATCCTGACTGATGAACAATATAAGAAATATCAGGATATGCGTAAAAAGGAAAATGCAGATAGAAAGAAAAGAACTAAATAAGAAAGTATTTCTTTTTTACTCTTTTTAGCTAGTTTTATTGGCCTGTTATCGTTTCTCGTATATGTTTGGTTATCGTGACTTTAGAGGAGATGATAGGCTATTAAGTATTTATAAAGGTATTATTTATACAGATATAAAGCAGGTTTTTGCTGGCTGATATTCATAAATTTTATCCAAAAGAAGGAAAAAGAATAGAATAAACAAGAAGCAACGTAACACCCTATCCATAAAAATGCTATATTTATTGCAGCTAGAGAGCACTTTAAGTAATGCTTAAGAGGAAAGACGCAAAGTAGTATATATACTATATATTTTCTATTATTAATTACTTAAACACATTTTTTATGGAAGCCAAGAAATCAAAAAAGGCTGCAATTGAGAATCAACGGGGTTCTTGGTTGTTGATGGGTTTGGTTGTTGCGCTTGCCTTCATGTTCGTTTCGTTCGAATGGACACAACATGATGTCAGGGTTGCAGCACTATCATCAGATGATGAATCCATCTTTGTTACAGAGTTAGTTCCGATCACATTCCCAGATGAGAAACTGGAACCGCCTCCACCTCCCGAAAATAAGATCGTAGAAATATTAGAAATAGTAAAGAACGATATAGAGGTAGCGGATAATGTTTCTACAGTTGGAGAGGATATGGACGCAACTCATAAGATTGTCTGGATACCGCCAGTGGTGGAAACGGAAGTGGTTGATGAAGACGTTATTGTTGATGTTGCAGAAATCATGCCTGAGTTTCCCGGAGGTACGGCTGCTTTGATGAAATATTTGGGTACAAATATCAAGTATCCGACTATTTCTCAGGAAATGGGTTCAGCGGGAAGAGTGATTGTCCAATTTGTTGTTGACAAAGATGGATCAATTTCAAATCCCGAAGTGGTACGAGGGGTAGATGCATATTTGGATAAAGAAGCTATCCGTGTGATAAGTTCTATGCCAAAATGGAGGCCCGGAGTACAGAATGGTAAGAAAGTTCGAGTAAAATATACCGTTCCTGTAGTATTCAGGTTACAGTAGTTGCTTGAAATAGATGTGTAATGCGGGTCGGTTCCGAAAGGGATCGGCCCTTTTTTATTGAAATCCGACATTCTCAATCGCAGGATACTTATAACATTTCTTTTCTGGATTGCTTCTATGAAATAAAAAAACATATCTTTGCAAGAAGAATAAAAACAAATGTTGATTTTATGAATCTTCTACTTTGTCTTAAAAGACCCTTTATCTGGCTTTCCCGCTTCCGTTACCGTTGCGGATATGGTGTACATTCTCCATTTGCATTTAGTCTGATAACGGATGTGATATATGAAAAGATGCCTTATTATGCTTATGATTCTTTGGAGAAAGAACAGAAGAAAATCGTAGAGGAGCGTGGGTGTAATAAAGGTACACAGAAGGTAAATCGTTTCTTGTTCCGGCTGGTGAATAAAGTGCAACCTGCTACTATTGTAGAGGTAGGTCGTCCTTCGGTGACCTCACTTTATCTTCAATCGGCGAAGCCTTCTGCGGAATATCTTTTTGCTTCTGACTTGTCGGAACTGTTTCTGGATACAGACGTTCCAGTAGATTTTCTATATCTGAACGATTATCAGAATCCGTGTTTGCTGGAGGAAGTCTTTCGGGTTTGTGTACGCCGGACCACCTTGAAAAGTGTGTTTGTCGTGCATGGAATCTGTTATTCTAAAGAAATGCGGGCATTCTGGAAAAGATTGCAGGCTGACGAACGGGTAGGCATTACCTTCGACCTGTACGATATAGGCTTGCTCTTTTTTGATAAAACAAAGATAAAACAACATTATATCGTCAACTTCTGAGAACCTTTGTACGTTTAACTTATATAGATCAATAAATTGGAAGATTATGAAAAAGAGCCTTGTATATACAAAAACCGGAGACAAGGGAACAACGAGTCTTGTTGGTGGTAGTCGTGTTCCGAAGACCCACATTCGTTTGGAAGCTTATGGAACAGTGGACGAGCTTAATTCCAACTTGGGATTACTGAATACTTATTTGCAAAATGAGACTGACAGGAACTTTATTTTGGGCATACAACATAAGTTATTTGCTATCGGGTCGCATTTGGCTACCGATCAGGAAAAAACACAACTGAGAGCCGCCAGTATCATTTCAATGGAAGATGTGGAACGTATCGAGCGGGAGATTGATAAACTAGATGAACAATTACCGGAACTTTGTGCGTTTATTATTCCTGGAGGAAGTCGTGGAGCGGCCATCTGCCATGTTTGTCGTACCGTTTGCCGGAGAGCAGAAAGACGCATTCTGGCTTTGTCCGAAACTTGTACAATTTCCCCTGAAGTGCTAGCTTTTGTCAACAGATTATCAGATTATTTGTTTGTTTTATCTCGGAAAATGAATTTTGATGAACAAAATAATGAAATATTTTGGGATAATAGTTGGAAATGATAGATTTTATTATACTTTTGCCGAAAAATAGAAAACGAGACAAATTTAGTATTCATTTTAAATACTCAAGATTATGTATTGGACATTGGAACTAGCATCAAAACTTGAAGATGCTCCCTGGCCGGCAACCAAGGACGAATTGATTGATTATGCCATGCGTTCGGGTGCTCCTCTTGAAGTTATTGAGAATCTCCAAGAGATGGAAGATGAGGGCGAGATCTATGAGAGTATCGAAGATATTTGGCCGGATTACCCTAGTAAGGAGGATTTTTTCTTTAACGAGGAAGAGTATTAATTTATAAATGACCGAACATATAAAATTCCCGATAACTTTATCACAAGTTATCGGGAATTTTTTATTGATGAACATCGTTTTTGGTATTTCTATTTTCTAACTCGTCTCAGAATATTCTGCATTTCGTAGACTATTTCGGGGTGTTGGTCCGCAAGGTTTTCCTTTTCATATTCTCTAACTCTCATGTCATAAAGTTGAGGAGTTTTCAAATTTCCAGTCTCTACTTTTGGGCCCCAGGTAATCATGGCAGGTCCATCGTTTGGTTCAATATATTTCCAATTTTTGGTACGTACAGACATGGTTGAAGATTCTTCTATAATCCATGGGCGATCCGTTTGATCCTTTCCGAGCCATGTGTTTAAGCGGTTCTGGCTATCTGGCGCACTTCCTTTTGGTAATTTTGCATTGATTAGAGCAGCCATTGATGCAAACCAGTCGATTTGTGATACTAAGGCGTCGGAAATTTGCGAACCGGGGATTTCTTTCGGCCAACTGACAATTGCAGGTACCGCCGTTCCTCCTTCAAATGCGCTGTATTTATTACCACGAAAAGGACCTGCAGGACTATGTCCGTTAAGCAATTCCTCAGCATGGTCATCATAACCGTCGTCAACTACCGGACCATTGTCACTAGAGAGGATAATTAATGTGTTTTCTCGTAATCCCCGTTCGTCAAGAGCTGCTATTATTTGTCCCACTGTCCAGTCAAATTGGGCAATAGCATCACCACGTACTCCCATTTTATTCTTACCTCTAAAACGTTCATGCGGAAAACGTGGTACATGTACGTCGTTTGTAGCAAAATACAAGAAAAAAGACTGGTTTTTGTACTTGTCGATAAAATCAATAGCATGTGCGGTGATGGAGTCGGCTATATTTTCATCTTTCCATAATGCTTTGCCACCACCTTTCATGTATCCTATGCGACCAATTCCGTTGACAATAGCCATGTCGTGCCCATGACTATGTTTCATATTGTACAACAGTTCCGGATGGTCTTTCCCTAATGGTTCGCCAGGGAATGGCTTTTGATAACTAACCTCAATAGGAGCAGAAGGGTCGTAGTTGGCTACTTTACCGTTTTCAATAAACACGCATGGTACGCGATCCGCTGTGGCTGCCATAATATAGGAATAATCAAATCCCAAGTCTCCCAGTGCTGTAGGTAGTGGAGCATTCCAGTCTTGCATGCCCGATTTGTCACCCAATCCTAAATGCCATTTGCCGATAGCGCCGGTGATATATCCGGAATTCTTAAAAACATCTGCCAGCGTGTAAGTTTCAGGTCGGATAATCATACCAGCATTACCTGCTGCCACACCGGTTCCCGGTACACGCCACGCATATTTTCCAGTGAGCATGGAGTAACGTGAAGGAGTACTTGTTGCCGCAGTGGCGTGCGCATTGGTGAATTGGACACCACTTTCTGCCAATTGGTTTACATGGGGAGTTTGTACGTTTTTGGCTCCATAGCATTCGAGGTCACCATATCCCAGATCATCTGCATAGATAAAAATGACGTTTGGCTGCTTTTGAGGATTTGTTTTGGTTTTGAGCTTTTCGCTTTGTGCCGGACCTGTAACCGCCAATAGGCTTGCAACTGGCGAAAGAAAAGCTAATAATGCATACTGTTTCATGGATATATTTATTTATAGGTTTTAAGGTAACTTATACCTTTGTGTCTTATTAATAAATACGTATATTTTTAGCCCAGCACTATATCAAACCCAGTTAAAACTAGTTAAAACGCAGAATGTCTCTTATGGTATCGTAATGAAGAAAATAAATAGGTTCAAATTCTTTTTTATGAATTTTAAAGCAAAGTAGATATTACGTTCTACCGCCTTCTCGCTAATGTCAAGTTGTTCTGCTATTTCTTTGTTTGTCATTTGTTGTTTCCTGCTCATGATAAAAACCTCTTGTTGTCGTGGTGGAAGTAAAGAAACTAATTTCCATATATATTCCAGTAGATCCTTAACTTCAAGCGTCTCATCAGATATAGCAATTTTCTCAGCAACCTCAAGAGCGGTAATTTTCATCGTTATCTTATTCAGACTTTTACGGAAGTAATCAAAAATTGTGTTACGAGTCATAATAAAGAGTAATCCGTCTATGTCTTTGTTTTCGTTGATTGATGCACGCGATTCCCATAATTTGATAAAGACCTCTTGTACTGCCTCTTTTATTTCCTCGTCATCATTCAGATAAATCTCTGAAAATCTGTATACTTTCCGCCAATAATGATCATATACAAAGGTAAATGAGGTTTCGTCTCCTTGTTTTAATTTTGCTAAAACAGATGTTTTCTCCATTACGTGCATAATTATAATTGTTTTGCAAAGATAAGAAAAAAAGGACTGGTTAGCGTTCTAAAGAACTGCTTTCTGATTTTTCGAAAAAAAGTTCAATGCAATGTAGGGATAGACATAAAAGTTTCGTATTTAATATTAGAGACGTTTGTTTTATAATGAAAATGAAAAATGTGAAAAAGATAGATATGAATAAGAAACTATATGAACAAATCAAAGCTTTATTAGCAGACAAACTGGATGAAAAAGAACAAAAGGAACTATTTCATCATCGAGAGTTTGAAGAAAGAATGCACCTGCAATGGAATATGGATCGACAAAAAGAACTTGACGATGAAGTAGGGCGAAAGATGTGGAAAATGGTAAGACAGAAATGTCTGGATTGCCGACAGCAGAAGAAGCATGTTTATATACCATATTGGCTATCTGTGGCTGCCGTAGCTCTTGTTCTGCTACTTGGAGCAACTTGGATGTATTTCTCCGGAAATAAGGTAAATGGGGCGAAAGATGCTTTTGTAGAAGTTGTATCAAAAGAAGGACGTCTATATATGCTGCCTGATAGTTCACGAGTTTGGATGCATCCGGGAAGTTCTATCCGTTATCCGGAGAATTTTGTTCAGAATAGAAAAGTGTGGTTGAAAGGAAATTCCCATTTTGATGTTTATAAACAGGATGGCAAACATTTTATCGTATACATTGATAGGGCTTTTGTAGAAGTAAAAGGTACTTCTTTTTTAATTAATCAGGAACAGGCAAATATTTCTAAAGTCACTTTGTTTAGTGGTAAAGTCGATTTTACGATAGTAGGTACTGAGCATACTATTGAGATGAAACCTTCGCAAGAATTGACCTTCAACGCGGAGAAGGCAAGCGTAAAAGTGGATGAAATGCAAGGAGTGAAATGGAAAGAAGGTAATTATGAATTTACAAATGTTGATTTAAGTTCATGGATTGAGATTGTAGGAAGAATATATAATGTAAAAATATCATTGGAACACGGACAGGCAACCAAGAATCTGTTAAATGGGCGTCTACGTTACAATGAGTCATTGGAAGAAGCTATTGAAAAAATGTGCTTCAGTACAGGGTGGCGATATAGAAAGGAAAATGGAGAATATATCATATTCCGTTAAAGGTATACTATAATATGTTTGTATAATTTTTTAATGTTAATCTTTTAATTATTTAGTATGGAAGAAAAGCAGCAGCATGGCAGGTGGAAGTACCTCATGTGCATTTGGTTTGGAATCTTTTGTTTCCCATTGATTGCAATAGCAGCACAGGGAGTCATAAAGGTGAAAGGGTATTTTAGTGAAGTACAAGCTATCCGTCAGATCGAAAAAAACAGTAATTATGTGTTTTTTTACGATGCAGCGGATTTGGATGAAGTAAAGCGCAAAAACATTGACTGCCAAGGTACGATTGAAAAAGTATTGTCAGTTGTATTTGAAGGGAGTAATGTTAACTATTTAGTCCGGGGAGACGAAGTTGTACTGAAAGTGAATAAACAGAGTGTACAGCAGAAAGGAGAGAAAAGAGTCGTCACAGGTGTGGTTACAGACGCCATAGACGGCGAGCCGTTGGTAGGTGTGAACATTGTTGTGAAAGGTCAGAAAAGTGGAACTATCACGGATTTGAATGGTAGATATTCTATTTCTGTGAGCGGAGACAAAGCCGTACTGGTCTTCTCGTACATCGGTTACCAGAAACGTGAAGCTCCGGTAGAAGATTTAGGGGTGGTTAATGTCACGATGTCCGGAGAACAGCAGACGTTGAACGAGGTCGTTGTTGTAGGTTCCGGAGTACAAAAGAAAGTGAGTGTGACAGGGGCTATTACAAATGTGAAAGGAGATATTTTACGAATGCCGACTTCACAATTAAGTACTTCGTTTGCCGGTAAGCTGGCAGGTGTGATTGCTACCACTAAAACAGGAGAGCCGGGTTCCGGGGCTGATTTTTATATTCGCGGTATTTCTACTTTTGGCGGGCGTACAACACCGCTTATATTATTGGACGATGTAGAAATTTCAGTATCTGATCTGAACTATGTGCCGGCGGAAAATATCGAGAGTTTCTCCATCTTAAAAGATGCTTCTGCAACTGCAATTTATGGTGCACGCGGTGCAAATGGTGTAATGATAATCTCTACAAAGGGAGGTGATTACAATATGAAGACGAAGGTTAATGTTAGTGCGGAGAACTCTTTCAATATCATGTCCGATTTTCCTGAGTTTGTAGATGGTCCCAGATATATGGAACTTTACAATGAAGCTGACCTGTCGAGAAATCCGAATAAATCGAAAGATCAATTATTGTATTCGGACAGACGGATCCAGTTGACCCGTGACGGGGTAAATCCTTATGTATATCCGAATGTGGATTGGCAGGATGTCATTTTCAAAAAGATGACAATGACGCAGCGTGCCAATATCAATGTATCGGGAGGAGGTACAAAAGTGAAGTATTATATGAGCTTGAATGTCAGCCACGATAGTGGTTTGCTGAATACGGAGAAAGCTTATTCGTGGAACAATAATATTAATATCATGAATTATACGTTCCAGAATAATATCTCCTATAAGTTGACCCCCACAACGACAATCAGGATGAATATGAATGCTCAGATCCGTCAGAACAAAGGGCCTAATATCAATAGTGCTGATTTGTTTAAAATGATTCTGACGACTACTCCGGTAACTTTCCCTGCAACTTATCCTGCGCAACCGGGTGATACGTATATCCGCTATGGATCTGATTATCAGAGTTCGGACTATCTCTATCCTAATCCTTATGCGCAGATGATGACTTCTTATAAGGAGCAGAATGCGAATACATTGAATACAGTCATTAAAGTGGAGCAGGATTTTGGGTTTGTAACAAAAGGATTGAAGGCAAATATCTGGGTAAACTTTAAAAACTGGTCCAGCAGTTCCTACAATCGTTCCATTACTCCTTATCTTTTCAGAGCTGTGGGATACAGTGAAGATAGTCCGTTGGAATATGACTTGGAACGTATTCAGGAAGGTGCAGACTATATAGCACAGTCGGATATTGCCAGAAGTTCGGATCAGACATTTGAATTTCAGGGAAATATCAGTTATAATCGTCAATTTGGTTTGCACAATGTCGGAGGTATGTTGATGTACCGGCAAAGGGAATACAGAAGTGATGTGCTTCCTAATCGTAATCAAGGAGTCTCAGGACGTTTCACATATGATTACGGACAACGTTATCTGGCTGAAATCAACTTCGGTTATAACGGTACGGAACGTCTTGCCAAGAAGAAGCGTTTCGGTTTCTTCCCGGCAATGTCTTTAGGATGGGTTATCAGTAATGAGAAGTTCTTTGAACCTTTGAAAAATGCGGTGAATAACCTGAAAGTGAGAGCCTCTTATGGATTGGTAGGTAGCGATGATCTGGCACAAGCGGGCGGAAGCTATTATTTATATATTGATAAGCTGACGGATAATAAATTGGATCGGATAAAGTGGACATTTGGAGAAAGTATGAATCACACATTGGGGGGGCCGGAGATTGCCTATTATGCAAATCTGGATGCTGTGTGGGAAAAAGCGAAGAAATTTGATATTGGCGTAGATATGACTTTGTTTGACCACTGGAATATAACAATAGACTATTTCTATGACAAACGTTACGATATATTTATGGAACGTCAGTCTTGGCCTAATTCTTTGGGTTATGGTAAAGCAAAACCTTGGGGAAATGTCGGTAAAATGGATAATAAGGGTGTGGAGTTCAGCCTTAATTATCATAAGAATTTCTCTAAAGATTTGGGGGCTAGTTTTCAGGCTAACCTGACATATAATAAAAATAAGTTGGTTTATAAAGACGAACCGGATTATCCTACTATTTGGAAGTCGGAAACAGGGAAACCATATTCCAGATTGACCGGATATATTTCGGAAGGACTGTTCCAGAGTCAGGAGGAGATAGACAACAGCCCGGAACAGATGGTAGGAAATAGCACTCCGAAGGTCGGTGATATCAAATACCGTGATTTGAATGGTGATGGAAAAATAACGGAAGACGACCAGTGTATGATTTCCAAGTACGGTTCTGTTCCACGTTTGCAATATGGTTTCGGTGGTACCGTTAATTATAAAAAATTCGACTTTGGTATTTTCTTCAGTGGTTCTGCATTGCGTTCTATTCTGATCAATGGTTTGGACCCCTTCCTTGAAGGGAATCGTATACCGAATAAGAATGTGTTGAAATTTATTGCAGATAATCACTGGTCGGTAGATAATCCGAATCCGAATGCCGAATATCCGCGTTTGGGATTGACGACCGGTGATATAGGTAATAATACGGTCAACAGTACTTATTGGTTGCGTAATGGTTCTTTCCTGCGTCTGAAGAATTTGGAAATCGGTTATAAGATTCCGTATGGGCGTATTTATGTCAGTGGTGCGAATCTGCTTCGTTTCAGTCCGTTTGATTTGTGGGATCCGGAATTGAGCAGTTGGAATAGCTATCCGTTGCAACGTACGGTCAATGTAGGTTTACAACTTAATTTCTAATAATCTAAATCATAGAAGATATGAATATTTTGAAAAATATAGTTCGAGTGGGTCTGATTGTGACTGCTCTTTCATTTAATTTAGTTTCTTGTGATTATCTGGATGTAGTTCCGCCTGAACAAGCAGGGCTACAGGATGCCACAAAGACCCGGAGAAGTACTTTAGGATTTCTGTTCACTTGTTATGCAGGACTTCAGGAAGATGATTCTCCTATTGGTCACACAAGTGCTCTTAATGGTTCCACAGATGAGTTTGCACTGCCGATAGAATGGCGGAATGATAGTGGAGCTTTTTGGGATGATTATGCATATAATTTAGTCTCGGCAGCCAATCCGGATGGACTTTGGGATAATTATTATAAGTATATTGGTCAATGCTATCTTTTTTTACGTCAAGTCGAAAATAATCCCGGTGAAACCTTATTGCAGGAATGGTTACCGGGTGAAAAAGAACAGTGGTTGGCCGAAGCTCATTTTTTAATTGCTTATTATCATTTTGCATTACTGAGAAAATACGGTCCTATACCTGTTATTACGGAATATGTACCTCAGAGTACTCCCTCTTCCGAGTTTGGTGGAAGATGTCATTATGATTATTGTGTTAACTGGATTGCATATCAACTTGATCTGGCAGCACAGAATTTGCCGCCGACCCGTGAGGGAACAGAATGGGGACGTGCTACTTCTACGATGGCTAAAGCTTTGAAAGCTCGTGTACTGATGTATGCTGCTTCTCCTCTTTGGAATGGTCAATTCCCTTTTTCTTCATGGAAGAATAAAGTGAATACTCCCGGGGATAAAGACTTTTTTGTAGGTGATGATGCTAAATATAAAGAATCTATCGGACGGGATGATTATGGCATTGAACTGGTAAGCAGCAGTTATAATGAGAAAAAATGGGAAAGAGCGATGGAGGCCTGTCAGAAGGCGTTGGATTTTGCGCTTAATGAGGGTGGATGCCGTCTTTATGGAACGGAAGCTTCTGATATGACATTGTATCAGACAGAACTGGGAAATAATGATAAGTGGTTACCTTATGTGCCGGGAAAGGAGGATAATAATATCCAGGAGAACAGAGAGTTCAAAGAAAGAGTAATGATGCTTCGTTATATGGTTGCTTCCCGCTATCCGCATAATAAGGAATTAATCTGGGGGCTAACCGGTAAGAATATTAATTCAAGAATACAGGGACGTATACCGGCGCATATATTCCAAACAGGCAATAAAACTTCTTGGGCAGGGGGATTTTCAGCTATTTCTCCGACGCTATATACCATTGAACATTTCTATACGGAAGATGGTGTGTTGCCTGAAGAGGCCGCTTCAACAGGCGATTTTGCTTCAAGAGCAGAATGGTTCCAAAAAGCAGGAATAGCAGGAAACAACAGAGAGGATATTATTAAACTTTGTGTGAACCGTGAACCGCGTTTTTACGCATGGATGGCGTTCGATGGTGGTGATTACGGTTCAAAGTTGTTGAAGGCCAGCAGTGGTGATGCAGGTTCGCCATGCGTTTTGAACATGAAGACTGCTGCAGGACATGGATACGACCTTACCAGAAGTCCGCGTAACTATAATGTTACAGGATTTATGACCCAGAAATATGTAAATCCGACAGCTCAATTTGTATTCGATGGTGGAGCTTTCCAGGCTGGAGATACCAAACCGATACCTCTTATACGTTTGGCAGAATTGTATCTGAATCTGGCGGAATGTCAGGCGAACGTAGGTGGTGCCAATCTGGCAAATGCTTTAGCCAACTTGAAGGAGGTTCGTGACCGTGCCGGTGTTCCCACGACTACTACTGTACCGGAACAGAGTAAATTAATTGAAATGATTCATAATGAGCGATTTATTGAGTTCTGGAATGAAGGCCATCGTTATCATGATGTGCGCCGTTGGGCGGAAGGTCAGAAATACTTTGGTGCTAAACGTGAGGGGTTGAACGCAATGGTGAAAGATGTACCGTTTGAAAAATTTAATGTAAGGACTACCATTGACCAGCCTTTCAGATGGAACGACCGTTTATATCTGGCTCCTATTCAGAATGCCGAAGTGTATAAAAACCCGCAAATGGTTCAGGCATACGGTTACTAATTGTATTATGAATTTAAAAAGCAAATTTATGAAGAAAAGTTTATTTATACCATTATTATGCGGATTGTCATTTGTCTATACGGCATGCGATGAATATGATGATACATATCCGAAAGAATATCATAAGATCTTGTCTTTGAAGCAAACCGGAGAAGAAAGTAAAATTCTTTATAATACCGGTCAGGATGCTTCTTTTGATATAACAATCATGAAGACCGGATGTGATCCGTCATTAACGGCTCAGGCTCAATTGACCGTATTGTCGGATGAAGCATTGAAGGAATACAATGAAAATTATACTATTTTGCCTTCAAATACCTATTCTATAGATGGCAGCGAGTTGATTTTTCAGTCCGATGAGAGATATAAAATGTCCAAAGTGGTGATGAAAACGAGTGCAATTCAAGCCTTGGTAGAACTTCCGGAAAATGCTGATAAGACTTTTGTATTGCCCATTTCACTGGTTAGTGCTACGGATTCTGTAAATTCTATGAATAATCTCTATGTCATGAAGCCTGTGATTACCACTCCGAAGCTGGAATTTAAAGTCTCTGAGGAAGAATGTGTCCAAGGGTTTATAAATAGTTCGGATCCTGTTTTATTTACTATACCTATGGGGTTAGAGATAGATAACCAATGGGATTTCACGGCTAAGGTAGAAGTTGTGAATAACGATGGAAAGGAAGGATACTTGTCTTCTAGCTCAGTAACGCTGGAAAATGACGGTCTGGTAACGTTTGAGCCGGGAAAAGAAGCTTCATTGAAGGTGTCGGTATCGGCAGGAAGCGGTGATGATTTGACAAATCTGGTTGTAGGAGGACGAGTGGCTATTAAAATTACCGAAATAGAAGGAATTAATTTTGATTTTGATAGTCGGGAGTTTAATCTGACAGTGACAGGTAAGGAATATGAGTATAATAACAAAGGGTTGGATGCTTCTATGTTGAGTTTCAATTTCCCCGATTTTGTAGGTAATACAACTGCTGCGAGTTTGTTTGATAAAGATCCTGCAACGTATGTGCAGACTCCATTCCCTAATAGGAACTTTGTTGATACCGGCGGCACTAATCCTTATCTCCAATTGCAACTTCCGGAAGGAGTTACAGATTTTGCCATCTCATGGACACAGTGTTTACAAAATGAAGTCTCTTTATTGAGAGGATTTGATGTGCTTTGGTCTGTTGATGGTACATTTGAGGATATTCCTAATGCTCGAAAGTCATATAGTGTGGCTGATTTGAGCGCGGCAGGTGCGGTTAACTTGGGAGCTTCTTTCACAACATCAGCTTGCCATTGTGATACCCCGGTTAAGTTTATACGTATAGTACAAACTTGGAATTGTGAAAGTACCACTGATGCAGGTGGAAGGTGGCAATTCCGATTGGCTGAACTTAAACTGTACGGAGTATCCATTAAATAAGATATATATCTGAAAAATAACTTTATCCGTTGGTTGGTTTGAGTATAAAAGGATTCCGGCCAACGGATTTTTTATCAGTTAAATCTAATATTATTTATTATGGTAAATTTCTTGAAGACACACTTTGGTACCATGTTGACAGTGTTATGCGTCCTGTTACTTTTTACTGCTTGCAGTGACGATGAAGAGGTGATAGATCCCTTTCTAAAAACAGACTTGATTGGTGAAACAATCAATTTGGGTTCGGATGCCGTAGAGGCATTTGACGTGAAAGTAATAACGAACCGGAGAGACTGGGAAATTGCTTCTTTAGGAGTTGTTCAATGGTGTAGTTACGAAATCATTCCGGATGGAGAAAATGCTATCATTCGTTTTTCCGTTGCCGAGAATGAGGAAGCCACGCAACGTGAGACAGAATACCGGTTAACGGCACCGGGTTGCCAGCCTTTGAAAATAAAAATTGTTCAATTAGGAACAGAATATGCGATTCTTTTTGATCAGTCCACCCCTAGGAAAGTGACACAGGAGGGTGAAGAATTTTTGTTGACTGTAACTTCTAATGTCGCTAATGAACCTACGATAGAGGCTGATATGGAAGGCTGGGTTGAAATAATAGAACAACCGATAGTGACAAGAACTTTTTCAGACAAGATTTTTAAGGTTACAGTACATAAGAACATCACGTTTCAGAATCGCACGGGGCATATTAAATTTGTCTCAACTGCGTTAAAAGACCCCGTAGTTTTTACTATCATTCAGGAGAAAGCCTCCACTGAAGGTATGGGTGATACGAAATTGAAGGTAAAAAGCGCGGAACTTATAGAAGGCAATGTTTACGGCAATCAGGATGTCAGTAAAACTATTGATGGAGACTATTCGACAAATTATAGTAGTGCCTCACTAGGTTCGCCGGAAGCCAATAGAGGACATTCTATTATCATTGAATATACATTGGAACAGCCCGAAAACATAGGTTATGTTCGTTTGATGCAACGTTCGAACAATGATAAAAATTCTCTTTTTGCCAGTGGAGGTGTTTCGGTTTTGAAAGAAGGCGAAACTACTTGGAATGAGGAAATTGGTTTTGTAGCCGCACAAACGGCGGGAGCGGCTGTTGATATTAGTGTTAATAGTCTTCAAGTGAGTAAAGTGCGTGTACGTATCGATCGGATGACGCCCGGAATTGATAACGTCAATGTGGCTCTGGCCGAGTTTGAGTGTTATCAGTATTCGGATAATACAAATGACATTTTGGAAGCGCAAAAGTTCTTTACGGATGAGACTTATTCGGAATTGAAGAGTACAGTGACTTCAGAAAGCCTTAAGGAGATCAAGACCGCCGTTATTTATCAATTAGCGAAAGAGTTGCTGGAAGGGAAATACGATAAAAAATTTCGTTTTAGTACCTACCATTCTTGCAAGAGTCCTAAACTAGTGGCAGAAGAACTGACTATAGGCTCAAGAAGCATATATGATAATCCGACGGGAATCTATTTTACACAGGGAGAGCCGGTGCTGGTTTTTGTTATGTACAAAGGAGCAAGTAATACCCCGTTGAGTCTTGCCATTGCCGATTATAGGGAAGGTGGAAAGAAAAGCGTGATCTCCTTGCGAGAAGGTTTGAATGTGATTACTCCGGCAAATTCGGGCAATGGCTATATTCAATATTGGACGAGAGATGATGCCGGAGATACAGATGTCGATATTCATTTTTGTTTCGGTAAACAGATTGGCTATTGGGATGTAAGACGTGGTGATACGGATGCCACTTGGCCGGAAATATTGGAGAGGGCTAAGAGAAGTGCGGTGGATATTCCGAATGCGATGATGGATATTCTGGGACAAAGAATACACTTACAAAATACGGTGAATGCCTTTGCCAAATGTGCGCCAAACGCAATTCAGGCAGTGGTCGATATGCACGACCGTATGTTGGATTTTGAATATTTGATGATGGGACTGGTGAAAAACAACGCTGTGCCTACTAACCGCCTTTTTGGCGTCCGTTCTTGGGGAGGAAGTCCTAATTGGAACGGAGTATGTGCCAATTATCCCAACACGGAAGATGCGATGTTGGTTCCGAAGGTCTTTTATAAAAAGAATAATGTATGGGTTTTCGGACATGAGTTTGGGCATGGCAACCAGGTTGCCCAGATGAAAGGCAATGGTTGGACGGAAGTGACCAATAATCTTTACTGTTCATTTGCTCAGTATATGATGAGAAACGATCCGTTGAGTGAAGGCTATCTGAGACTGGAACATGAATCCTTCAAGCGTCCGGGAGCACGTTCGGCTTTGGCGGGCGGGCGTATAAATGCTTTCTTGAACGAAGCTTTGGTTGCCCATAAATCGTACTTCATGCAAGTGGCAACTATTTCCACCGACAAACCGGGCGTATGGGAATCTGATCCGTTTGTGAAATTAATCCCTTTATGGCAAATGACTATGTATTTTATGGCAGCGGATATAAAACCTGATTTTTGGCCTGATGTGCATTGGGCGGCTATCCATGATAATGACAAGAGTTACTCTCCGGGGCGGAGGTATGTGAATTTCATGAAACGTGCTATTGACGCTTCGGGACTGAATCTTTGCGGATTCTTCGAGGGTATGGGGCTGCTGAAAGTATTTGATAATGTGAAGGTGGATGACTACACGGTTGCTACCATAAATATAACGCAGGAAATGGTAGATGAAGTGAAAGCTTACGGAGAAGGAAAACCATTGCCTTCAGGCGGTATGCAATACATCTCGGCCAACAGCGTGGAAGCATTCAAGAGCAAAAGTAACGTAGAAGGAACATTTAATTCCGGGATTACCAAAGGAACTGATTATGTCACGGTAGACCATGCTATATGGAAGAATGTAGTTGCTTTTGAAACATATAAAGGCAAAGAACTGACTGATATTTGTATAGTCGGTACTGGTGACGTGACTAATAAGACAACTCGTGTGGATTATCCTACCGGAGCGACTCGGATTGAGGCGGTAGGTTGGGATGGAAGTCGGACTTTGGTGACCGGCAGTAGATAAAAAAGAGAAAAGCCTTCGATCAATCAGGATAATAACTTAACACATACACTAATCATATGAGCTACTGTTTTAATATTCAAGTAGAGATGCGGAAAAGCATTCTTACTTGAATATTAAAACAGAGCTCTGTTTTTAGAATACAGGCATTTGCCAGATGAACCCTACTGAAACCCGGTTGGTACTGTAATTCTCCTGTCCCAGCGCCTTGGCGCGGGAAGTGAAATCGTAGGACCGTCCTACATACGTGACGAAGAAATGCAGGTTGGTTTCCATTGGATAAAACTCGATACCGGCAAGGTATCCCCATGAAGTGCTGTAATTCCCCTTCTCTATTCCTTCGGACGCCTTCGTAACCGAAGCCGTTTCATACATACCTTTCACGAAAGCGTTCCATTTCGGCAGGAACCGGTAATTACATTTGGCAACTACGGACAGATAACCCGCATCGAATGCATTATGTCCGCCCGGACGGCCGACAATGTTCGTGATAATGCCTTTCCGGTCAATATCTTCCTTTGAATACATGAAGTCGACGAACGCGTTCCATTTGCCGAGATTCAGCTCGTTTCCCACTGCATAATAGTACATATTATGACTTTTGGCTTCGTTCATGACGGAAGCCGACCAACGGGTTTTGAATACATTATTGAAATTACCGTTCCAGTTCAGCGTGTAAACCAGCGGCATTTTGCCCGACTTCAAATCGGGGATATTCCCTTCGGCGTCTTCCGTGATTCCGTACGTACTGTCGAAAGAACTGTTGCGGCTGTTCAATATCTGTAAGTTCAGCTGCTGATCGGGCGTGATATTATAACCGACATTCAATCCCGTCATAAAATTACTCATATAATCAATCATGTCGCAGTATTGGTAGACATCAATCGGGTTCAGGTCGAACTCGAAACCACCGTATGCGGCACATTGTTTTCCGGCAAAAAGACTGAATTGGTCGTTTAACTGAATTCCGATACCGGCGTAGTCGATAGAAGTCGGCAGATTGTCAATCATGCCGTTGGCATCATTCGAGCGGTTGAGGCGCTGGCGGTAACGGTATGACAGCCAGTTGTTGATATTCCCTTTCGCTTCGATGCGGAGCTGGTGCATATTAAAATCACCTTCCTGAAATCCATCCCGGAAGTGGGCGTCAAAACTACCTTGCATATTCAGGTATAAATTGAACTTATCCGTCTTTTTCTTTACGTTCGTCAGTTCTTCGAACAGGGGAGTATCGGGGGAGAACTTGTCCTTCTTTTCCGCATTTTGCGCATACACTCCTCCTATGCTGCCCGCAAGGAGCAACATAAAAATCAAATTTTTCATAAGTCAGTCCGGTTTTTAGTATTCGTTAAAGTACTGTTGAATTAGCTTCCAGTCCGTGGTCTTGGTAAGAGCGAGCATCAACAATACGCGCGACTTTTGCGGATTCAATTCCTGTGAAGCGACAAACTGATACTTGGCATCATCCACTTCCGCGTCAAGCGTGGTAGGACCTGTCGGGACACGGGAAGAACGAACCACCAGGATACCTTTTCTACGTGCGTCGGTCAGTACCGGGAAGATATTCTTGTGGATATTTCCGTTTCCTACTCCGGCATGGATGATTCCTTTGTATCCGTGTGTCAGTAGCGGAGTCACCATATCTGCCTCGATGTTGGAGTAGCTGTATACGATACCGACTTTAGGCAATGAAGTGAGGTGAGTCACATCAAATACGGATTGAGTGGTATGTTTCTTCAATGTCACCTGGTTATAGAAAACCTGCCCGTTCAGCACATAACCCAGTGCACCGGAGTTGGGGGCCTGGAAAGTCTGTACGTCGACGGTATTCATTTTCACGGTACTTTCCGCTCCGAGGATCAGGCCGTTCATGGCAACCAGCACACCTTTATCTTTAGATTCCTTGGCGGCGGCAGTGACTACGGCATTGTAAAGATTCAACGGGCCGTCGGCGCTTAGCGCGGTAGACGGACGCATGGCACCTACCAGCACGACAGGTTTGTCACTCTTGACAGTCAGGTTCAGGAAGTAAGCAGTTTCTTCCATCGTGTCCGTTCCGTGAGTGATAACGATTCCGTCGATATCCGGACGTTTCAGCAGCTCGTTGATTTTCTTGGCAAGTGTCAGCCAGACTTCGTCGTTCATGTCCTGCGAACCGATTCTCACAATTTGCTCGCCTGTCACGTTGGCGATGTCCTTTATTTCGGGCACTGCATCAAGCAATGCGCCGATAGCAACCTGTCCTGCTGTGTAGCTGGTTCCGGTGGCGGAGCTTCCTGTACCCGCAATAGTTCCTCCGGTGGCAAGGATATGAATATTCGGTTTTGCGGCAAAAGCCATTGCAACGGTACATAGTAGTGCGACTACTACCAGACCAAATCTCTTGAATTGTTTCATAACTGAATGATGTTTAGGTTAATAATATATAGTTAGAATATTTGTATAAAGAGCAATCCCAAAGCAATCGCCACGACCGTAGACACCAGTCCGGGCATCATGAATGAATGATTCAACACATATTTACCGATTTTTGTTGTCCCCGTCCGGTCGAAATTTATGGCGGCCACTACGGTAGGGTAGTTCGGAATAAAGAAATATCCGTTTACTGCCGGGAACAGGGCAATCAGCATATAAGGCGAAATGCCCAACGCAATCCCAAGCGGCACCAATGCCCGCACGGTGGCTGCCTGGCTATATAGCAGGATGGACATCACGAACAGGGCGATACCGAACAACCACGGCATCTGACGGACAATTCCCTCAATAGAGAAAGTAAGCTGTGCCATATTCCCCTGAAGAAAAGTATCTCCCATCCAGGCGATACCGAAGATGGCGATGACAGCTTGCATCCCGGCCGGGAATACAGAACCCTGCGTTGCCTTGATACCGTCCGTCCGGGTCACTATCAGGATAATGGCGGCAGCCGATAACATGACAATTTCGATGATAGAGGACATTCCCAATGTAATTATCTCTCCGTCGATAAGGAAGCTGGGACGCATCCCTTCGAAAGAACCGAAAAGGACGATGAAGGCAGTCGCCAATATAAAAATGATAACGGAAAGCATGGCGGAACGTTTGTTCTTTACGTCTTGAATCTCCACCTTCTTGCTATTGAAGAGACCTTCTTTCAGGCGTTTCTGATATTCGGGGTCTTCCACCAGTTCTTTGCCGACTTTCATGGAGAATAATGCGCCTACCAACACTCCCACTATTGTAGCGGGAATTGTGATTTTAAGGATGTCGAACAGAGTGATGTCAAAACCGGCCAATAGTCCGAGTAACGCAACGGTAGCGGCGGAAATAGGACTTGCCGTAATAGCCTGCTGGGAAGCGATCACCGCAATGCCGAGCGGACGTTCCGGACGAATCTTTGTTTCGGTAGCTACCTCAGCAATCACGGGTA
>OJNQ01000535.1_pt1 | contig 29311 bp, 20 predicted proteins | sample 1597621 | NCBI WGS metagenome assembly OJNQ01 (sample SAMEA2452137, study PRJEB22498) | human gut metagenome | reverse complement strand
AAGCTATGTTGCGGGAAGTGGAAGCCGGAAAGGTGGCAACCGTTATTACAAAAGACCTCTCCCGTTTAGGCAGAAACTATCTGAAAACAGGCGAACTGATAGAGATAGTATTTCCCGAATATGAGGTACGCTATATTGCCATTAACGACGGTGTAGATACTGCAAGAGAGGATAACGAGTTTACCCCTCTGCGAAATTGGTTTAACGAGTTTTACGCCCGTGATACTTCTAAAAAGATACGAGCCGTAAAACAGGCAAAGGCACAGAAAGGCGAGCGAGTAAACGGCGAAGTGCCGTATGGCTACATAGCCGACCCCAACGACCGCAATCATCTGTTGCCTGACCCCGAAACCGCAAATGTTGTGAAACAGATATTTGCTATGTATGTACGCGGCGACCGTATGTGTGAAATCCAAAATTGGCTGCGGGAACACGAAATACTGACCGTTTCCGAACTGCGTTACCGCCGTACCGGCAGTTGCCGACACCCACGCCCACACCCGACTTGTATTTATAATTGGCCTGACAAAACCTTATATGATATTCTCACACGCAAAGAGTATTTAGGACATACCATTACGGGCAAGAGTTACAAGGTATCTTACAAATCAAAAAAGACAAAGAAAAACCCGGAGGAAAAACAATACTTTTTCCCAAATACACACGAAGCCCTGATTGATGAAGAAACCTTTGACCTTGCACAAAAGCGTATCGCAACACGCCACAGGCCGACAAAGGTTGAAACCATAGATATTTTTTCGGGACTTCTCTTTTGTGGGGAGTGCGGATATAAAATGTATCTCCAACAGGGCGCCGGAACATTGGAACGCAAACACGCTTATACTTGCGGAAAATACAGAAACCGTATCAGAACAGGCGAAGTCTGCACAACACATTATATCCGAAAAAGCGTACTTCAAGAACTTGTCCTTGCCGACCTGCAAAGGGTATTATCTTATGTGAGAAACAACGAGCAGGATTTTATAGAAACTGCTAACGAGTATAACGCAAAGGCAACCCAAAAGGCATTGACACAGCAGCGCAAGGAGCTTGGAAAGGCACAGGCACGAATGGGAGAATTAAATCTCTTGTTCCGAAAACTCTATGAGGATAACGCATTGGGAAAACTCTCTGATGAACAGTTTGCTTTTCTCACTTCGGGCTATGATGATGAAAAAAAGATGCTGACGCACAAAATAGCGGAACTGTCAACCGTGATTGACACCGCCACCGAGCGCAGCACAGATGTAAAAAGGTTTGTCGCCCTTGTACGCAAGTACACGGAAATTAACGAACTGACCTATGAGAACGTACACGAATTGATTGACCGTATCTTAATTCACGAATTGGATAAAGAAACGAATACAAGGAAAATCGAAATCCTGTATAGCTTTGTAGGCAGAGTTGAAAGCGGCGACGAGCCGACAGAAAGTATTTCCTATTTCAGACAGATAGGAGCAGACGTCAAAAGTTTTGCTATTTAATATAAATCAAAAATGAGGTAAGACAACAGACTACCAAAAAGGTATCGTTATCTTACCTCATCAAAATTGCTCCCTGTGTAGCCGTCATCCACAAAATCCATCACAGGCACATTTTGCAGGCTTTCTTTGCAGGAGATATACCGCAGGATCAGTTCTTTCTGGTTCTCAATGCTGTTGCTCTTATCCTTGCCATCTTTGCCCAAGTCGCCATCAGCCCTTGAAATGCGCTGATACGCTGCAATCATGTTTCTGCACTCTCCTTTCCAAGTTCTGTAAACACATCCCGAAATCCAAAAACAATCCGAATCCGCTTGTCCGCACTCACTTCGATTTTCTGCACAAGGGATTTTACCAACTGAATGTCAAATTCAAAGTTGTCCAGATGTTCTTCCAAATGAGAAGTCATATTCAGGTATTCTTCGATTTGCCGTTCCACTTCCGTTTTTTTACTCTCCGCTTCCTGCAGCGCAGCTCGCAGGCCATCGTATTGTCTGGAATAATCTTCCCGAATCAGTTGGTAATCTTCGGAATCCACCACACCAGCCACATAGTCCGCATAAAGCTGTTCCCGCTTCTTGGCCATCTGGCTAACTTTATCGGTCAGGCTCATAATTTCACCCTTCGCCCGGTAGACGGGATTCTGCACATCCTCGATTTTCTGCAATTCTTCCAGCACCTTCCGTTTATCGCTCAGCTGGACAATGAGCAAATGCAGCTGATCCATTATCAGGGCTTTCAGCAGTTTTTCTGGAATCTGGTGGCCGATGCACTTATCGTCAGCCTGCCTCGCTTTGCAAATGTAGTAGCAGACCTTTTTACTTTCTTCTGCTCCATGCGGCAGTCGCTCAAACTCCATCGGTCTGCCGCAGTCTGCACAGAACACCATTCCAGCAAGGTCGTTCTGGTACTCACTGCGAATCTGCTCCGACTTTGCTCTTACTGTCTGGAATACTGCTCGATTCTTGTCCAAGATTTTTTGCACCTTTTCAAAATCATCCCTTGCAATGATAGCCGGATGTGTGTCCTTTGCCACATACCACTGTTCTTTGGGAAGGTCGTGCCTGTCCTGTCCTGCGAATAACTTCTGTGTACTCTTATTGTTGATGGTATCGCCCACATAGGTTTGATTTTCCAGAATGTGCCGGATCGTGGTTACGCCCCACTTTTTACAGGTAAGCACTTCTTTTCCCTCAACCATTTTTCTATGCCACTCCCGTGGAGTCGGAACCTGCAGCAATGTCATTCGTCGGGCGATTTCAAAAATTGGTACGCCCATCAGTTCCCACTGGAAAATCAACTGCACATAAAATGCAGCTTCCGGGTCAATTTCATTACGCTTTGTCATGGGGTTCCGAATATAGCCATACGGAGCATCGTTTCCAACAGCATAGCCTGCTTCTTTCTTACGCTGCAAAGAAGTCCATATCTTTTTGGATATGTCTTTCGCGTACATTGCGTTGACCATATTCCGAATCGGGAGAGCCAGACTTTCCATGTCCTCTTTGCGCGCACTGTCAAAATTATCTGTAACAGCAATCAATCGAATCCCCAAAAATGGGAACACCGTTTCGATATAGTATCCTGCTTCCAGATAGTTGCGGCCAAAGCGTGAGAGGTCTTTCACCACAATGCACTTGATTTTCTTCTGCCGCACATCGTTCATCAGGCGGGTAAATGCAGGCCGCTTGAAATTTGTTCCCGTAAATCCATTGTCGAAGTAGGTATCCACATAGCTCAGTTCCCTGCTGCGGTTGATATAGTCCTGCACCAGTGCGATCTGCGTTTCCATGCTCTCTTCTGTTTCTTCATCCTCAACAGAAAGCCGCCCATAGATTGCCGCAGGCATTTTTGCTTCTTCCAGTTCCGGGAGCAGCACGGAAGTTGCCGCCTGTTCCGGCTGCTGGAGATTTTTTCTACTCTTTCGTGCCACTTTCTGTACCCTCCACTTCTATCCGACTAAGCATCTGTTTCCATTCATCCGTTTTCATGATCAGGCTGATTTCTGCCTGACCATCGTCCAATAATGTGACTGTGACTTGTTCGATGTACTTTTTGACAAAATTACGGTCAAGTTCCTCCGGGGTCTTATACTGTGCCATCTGCTGAATCCATGGATTGCGCAGGCTCAACGCTCGTTCCCATACCAGCGTATCTTCCATAATTGCTGTAAGCTGTTCATTCAATTTCCGATGTGCTTCTTCGTAGTCCAGCAGTTCGGCACGATATTGTTCTTCGGTGATTTCATCGGCTATATAACTCTCATACAGCGGCACACGGCGAAACTGTTCCATATTCAGTTCAGCCAGAACGGACTTCATCTGCACCGACTTTTCGGCTCGAACTACCTCGATTGCTTTCTTGCCTGCTCCCTGCTGAATCGCTGCAGCCAGCTTTTCTTCTTCCAGATGTTCCAGTTCCAGAGCATCCATCACCTTTTTATAAATGGTAGCTGCCGGGACTTTCAGATTCTTTCCGTTTTCCTTGTGTGCGCGGCAGTAACGGCAATAGAAAAGTTCTTCCCCTGTTCTCTTATCCTTGTGCCAGCAGAGTGCGTGGCCACAAGTGCAGACAATGTGTTTTGCCAGCGGGTTCGGTTTTTTGTAGCTTTTTCGAATGGAGATTTTGTTCTCCCCCTCCCTCATATTGCAAGGGAAAGCATAGAACTGTTCTTTGGTTATGTATGGTTCGTGGCAGTTTTCTGCAATGATCTGGCGGCTTCCATTTTCCGTCGCACCTGTATAAGTCGGATTTCGGAACAAGCAACGAAGCATATCCGTTGTCCACTGGTCGGGTTCTGCATCATAAGGCTTTCCCAGAATTCTCTTTTTGTGTTTCATTGGGGGGTCTACGCCTTGCTCATTCAACCACTTTGCAATGTTACGCATTTTCTGGCCGGACTCATATCTGGAAAAAGCCTCGCTTAAATAAGGAGCAACTTCTTCATCCTTTATCATGTTGCTTTCGCCATTCCTGCGGAGATAACCAAATGGAACAGAGTTTGTCAGCCGGAATCCCGCGCCTTGTTTTTTTCTCCACGCAAACATGATTTCTGCGTGCATCTCACAGCGTTTTGCTTCAAAATAGTCCTCGACTTCTTTTCGGCTGGCTGTTCTGGTGTCCAAGCACTCATCCAGTACGATCAGGTCGATGCCCGTTGCATAGAGCGTTTCCTTGATTGCCTGCCGTACCGCCGGGAAATCCGGCCCACAGTAATACATGGATGCCACAATAATGCAATCAAATTTTCGCTCTACGCCATCATTGGTCATTTGGTCGAACGCGGTGCGCGCCTTTTCATCGTTCTTGCGGTCAGAATACTTTTTCTGCAAATCCAGTTCTTTATGTTCCACCAGATATGCCGCAATGCGCTGATTCTGCTCGGCAATCGTCAGTTCACTTTGATGGTTCTTCCAAGGAAATGTCCGGGTATAGCTTACACACTTCATACTGCACTTTCCTCCATTTCTGCTGCCGGAACACTACTGCAATATTCTAGCACATTGCGAATTTCCTGATCGAACCGATACTGGATATGAATGTGTTCCTTATCGTAGACGGTGATGCTCTCTACCAGTTCCACCAGAACGCGGCGGTTCAGACTTGTCAGGTTTTGGTAGGACTTGAAATCTTCGATCCATGGCAGATGTTCCACGTCCAGATTGTTCAGGCAATCCCTCTGGCGGTTCATTTCTGCTTTGGCCTTGCGGATGGTTTCAACCTTTTCATTAAAGGAATGGCTGAATTCCTTATACTCTTCCTTGCTGACAATACCGCTGCTCATATCTTCATAAAGCTGGCGGCGCAAGGTCTGGTATTTCTGTTCTTCCCGCTCCAGCATTTTCAGATGTTCTTCCACAGATTTCAGTCTGCGCTCATTCTTCGGAATCTCATTGATTTCATCGAGCCGATGTTCCAGTCCACTGATCTGCTGGATTTTCCCCTGCAATGCCGCCAGCACCACTTCGGCCAGCTTACTTTCGCTGATAAGATGTGAGGAACAGCCTAAACCATTGTGGTTTGTAACGCAGTGCAGATAAATATATTTCTTCCCGTTTTTCGACACCGTGCGCCGCACCATGTTCTGCCCACAGCCGCCGCAGCGAACGATACCCGAAAAGAGATTTACAGCCTGCTGTCCTTTCGATGCACAGGTGTCCAGTTTTAAGACCTCCTGCACGGTATCGAACAACTTTTGCGGAATGATTGCTTCGTGCATATTGGGAACTCTGATCCAGCCGGATTCTTCCACATTCCGAATCTTTTTGATTTTGTAATTGATCTTCTGCCGCCTGCCCTGCACCATCGTCCCGGTGTAGACTTCATTTTTCAGAATCCTCAGCACCTGAATCGCCTGCCATTTTGCATGAGTGCCAGCTTTGAACCCACTGTGATAATTCAGGCCGCACAGCCGTTTGTACTCGCTGGGAGCCAGCACGTTCTCGCTGTTCAGCTGCTCGGCAATCGCCTGTGCGCTCATTCCTTCCAGTTTTCTGCGGTAGATAGAGCGGACAATATCTGCTGCATACTCGTCTACCACCAGACGATTTTTGTTCCGTTTGTCTTTGCAGTAGCCGTAGATTGCATAACCGCCGATGAACTCACCCTTGCGCCGTTTCATGTCCAACTGGCTACGCACCTTAATGGAAATATCCCGACAGTAGGAATCATTCAGCAAATTCTTGAACGGAACCACAATGCTGTCCGAATCGCTGCTCTCGGTGTTCGCATTGTCATAGTTGTCGTTGATGGCGATGAATCGAATCCCCATCATGGGAAAAATCTGTTCCAGATACTTTCCCATCTCGATGTAGTTACGGCCAAGTCGGGATAAGTCCTTGACGATGATGCAGTTGATTTTGCCAGATTTAATATCCTCCATCATCCGCTTAAAGCCCGGACGTTCAAAGTTGGTTCCTGTGTAGCCATCATCAGCGTACTCTTCGACCAAATGCAGTCCTGGCCGTTCTGCAGCAAAATCTCGAATCAGTTCTCTCTGATTGCCGATGCTGTTGCTCTCAGCCTTGTCGCCATCCTCGATGGACAATCTCAGATAGGCCGCTGCCCGTATGTCTTTATTCTTTTCCTTGTAAAAAAACAAAGCCATTAAACCTCCCGTCTCCACGCATACTGCATGGTAAAATCCAGAAAGTTAATGGCTTTTGATTGCACTATTCACTTAACCCGTCTGTATTTTACCAAGCTGCCGCACAAAAATCAAGCTGCTGCGCACATTTTTCAAGAATTTCAAAAATTGTTCTTGTTCAGTGCTTTCCCATGCTCTGCAACAGACAATCCCACAGTTCGCTGCCTTCTGACCGAAATGATTCATATACGGTAATGCCTTTGATGACGGCTTTTCTGTGATGCTTAGGCTCCGTATGCTCCTGCTTGGGCTTTTCGTCAAATCGTTCTTTCTGCTTCATGGAAATCAATCCCCCTTTACTAATATGAATTCAGAAAGGCATTGGGGGATACAGTGTTTGAAAAAATTACAGAAAATTTTGAAAAGTGTATCCTGCATCGGGGCTTCGGATTCATATTTATAGAAGCAGCTTTTTTGATGGGCCTGCGGAATACGGTAAAACGCTGGGGCTTTTCTCTCTTAGCGCAAGATTCGCCCATAGTAACTCAAAACTCACTTTCGTGATTTTTCGTTCCCGGCAATCTTGATGGGGATTCCGCTCCCCATTCCCACGGTACGCACAAAATCTTGGATTTTGGCTATCTGGCTCCACATAAATGTGTTCGCAGCCGAACGCCTACGGCTTATCGGGAGTTGCTTCGCAACTATAAAAGCGCAGGAGGATCACACTATGGCACGACCAAAAAAGGAAGAAAGCATAAGACGCACAAGCAATGTAATGGTTCGTTTCAGCAACATCGAATATGAACTGGTGGCCGGATATGCAAAAGATGCTGGTTATCCCATCTCTACTTTTGTGCGCAAGCAGGCTCTATCTGAAAAAGTGACTGTCAACTACAACATCGTTGCCGATATTGGTGAAATTCAGAAGTTGACTGCTCAGGCCGCTGGCATCGGGAACAACCTCAACCAGATTGCGCGCTATTTCCACGGCGGCGGTCTGGCTTCGCGCGGAATGTTGGAAGAACTGAAAAAGTGCATTGCGGAAATCCGTGAACTGCGGCAGGAAATCGTTCAGCTTGGAGGTGCATATCGTGGCAATTCTAAAACACATCGCAAGTAAAAATGCCAATTATGGGAGTGCCATCGACTATCTGAAATACCAGCATGATGAATTTCATCTGGTTCCTGTCCTTGATGAAAACGGGAACATGTTGCTCCGGGATGAATTTTATCTTGAGGGATTGAACTGTGATCCTGAGACATTCGACCTTGAATGCGAACTGTTGAATCAGGAGTATAACAAGAACAACACTTACGATGAAATCAAAAGCCACCACTACATTATTAGCCACGATCCGAAAGACAACACTGACCACAACCTGACTGGTGAGTGGGCGCAGGCCATCGGCATGGAATATGCAAAGGTCAATTTTCCGGGGCATCAGGCTTTGGTCTGTACCCACACCGATGGTAAAAACGGCACAGGCAACATTCACACCCATATTATAATCAACAGCCTGCGCAAATTTGATGTTGACCCGCAGCCATTCACCGAGCGGCCTATCGACTGCAAGGCTGGCTACAAGCACCACCTTACCAAAGACTATTTGAAGCACCTGCAGAAATCCTTGATGGATATTTGCCAACGGGAGGGACTGCATCAGGTCGATCTGCTCTCCCCTGCCCCTGACAGAATTTCGCCGCAGGAGTATTACGCCAAACAGCGCGGTCAGCAAAATCTGGACATTGCCAACATGGAGCTTATGATTGAGGGCATCACTCCCATGCACACCACTTTTGAAACGGGCAAAGAAAAAATCCGCAACGCCATTTCGGACATTGCAGAACGTGCCACATCTTTTGAAGAATTTCAGAGACTGCTGAAAGCAGAATACGGGATTTCAGTAAAAGACCATCGTGGACGATTCAGCTATCTGCCTGCTGACCGACAGAAGTATATCTCTGCCCGTGCGCTTGGTTCCAATTATGACCGCGACAGGCTTCTCCGCATTTTTACAGAAAATGCACGGACCGCAGAGCAGAACAATCCTCATTGGGCAGTAGACGATCCTATGGCTATCTTGTTCATCAAGTCCGATCTGCGCCTTGTGGTTGACTTGCAGACCTGTGTAAAAGCCCAGCAGAGCCGCGCTTATGCACAGAAAGTAAAAATTTCCAATCTGCAGCAGATGGCCCGAACCGTTTCCTATGTGCAGGAGCATGGATATGATTCTCGTGAGAATCTTTCCGAAACTGCAGATGCCATCTATACCAAAATGGCAAAAGCGCGCGGCGATGCAAAGCTCACTGAAAGCAAGCTGCGAAAAACAAACGAGCAGATTCATTACCTTGGTCAGTATCTCTCCACAAAATCCATTTACGGAGAATTTCTAAAAGCTCCGAATAAGAAGATTTTCCGTCAATCCCACTCGGACGAACTTGCCCAATATGAGGAAGCACTTCAAATTCTGAAGCAGCACTCGCCTGATGGGAAGTTTCCTACCATGAAAGACCTTCGATCAGAAAAAGAGCAGCTTACGATTCAGAAGGACGCCCAATACGATACTTACCATTATTTCAAGGATTATCACAAAGAACTCCAGACCGTGTGTGCCAATGTAGACAGCATCCTCGGCACAGAACAAAATGTGCAGCAACACAAACAGCAACACACTCGAAAATACGAGCCATCCCTCTAACCCGTTTTCAAAGTCACCTAAAAACAAAAATAGCCAGCGTATCATGTGGTTCATTCCACACAATACGCTGGCTATTCGTTTCACTTACTGCTTATACCGCAGCATTCCATTTTTCAGTTCAATAAATTTTCCGTCAAAGATTTCCTGCAGCACCTGTCTGCATGGTATCCGTTGTAATCTTCTGACCTCAGACGCTTCCATTACGCGGAAAGTAGTCTGTTGATGATCCTGATAAAATACAATGAGTGATTCAATGTACGGCTCAGCATCGGCAAGTGTCCAGTTTGATTCTTCTTTTAAGCGTGAGAATACTGATACCAAGCTGACACACCGAACATCTTCAAAATTTGTAGCTCCATTCCGAGCATTTTTGTCATCGGAGCAGAACACATAGATCTGCTCGCCAAGAACATCAATCATTTGGAAACTATTTTTGATCTTCTCAATATTTTGTTTCCGTTTCGGCTACAAAATAAGAGTGGTGGCTCCTTTTATGGAACCACCACTCTGCACTGTGCCAGATTTTTAATTTTTCCGACTTCTCTCCTGCTGCTGTTGCTGCTGTTGGGGCTGACTTTTCTGTTTTCGCTCTTCTAGTTTGATGTGCAGGCGGTCAAGGACTGAAATCCGATTTCCGATGATACGCGGTTTCTTCGGATTATTGTTGACACAGCCATCAATCATGTTGTAATTCTGCTCTGTGCCGGATTCTTTGGCACGTTCTGCGGTGCCATTCTCCAAAAACTTCTGATGATGCAGCAGTTCCGGCTTTTGCTCTCGAAGAAACTTTTCGATTTTCTTCATCACCGAACTATCAAATCCGTAAATCGTCTGCGCCACCAAAACTCCCCTGTCATGGAGAATAATATCCGGCCTTTGTTTTTTTGTCTGTTCACAGACAAGCTGAACAAATCTTTGTTCCTGCACATTTTTTTCGTCAATGACTTTCCATGTATCTGTTTGTCCTTCTATCTGATAGCCGCCCTCATTCAAGATCAGGTAGCTTCCCTCAGTTTTTGGTGCCAAAAAGCCATTGAACTTTACCAGTGCTTCTTTGTCCACATAGTAAAATGCGGTCTTTCCTGCCGCTGTGATTGCAATAACGTCACTGACACCAAATTTCCTGATTTTGAATTTGTCGGGATTCAGGCTTTCCATGTTTTCACGAATTTTCGCCGGAACCAGCCCTTGCGATGCTTTGCCGCAATAGCTGATTTCATAATTGTCCGTAGTTATCATAAAGCCGTGTTCAATCTGATACGCATAACTGCGGCAGCGGTATTCCCGATTTTTCTCGGCATCATTGATTTGGTAAATCACAAACATATCTGTTGTCATTACTTCTCTGCCACCTCTTTTTTCTTATTTGGTTCATCTGGCTTATACCATTCCAGTTTCAACCCCTTGAACTGCTGCTCGTTCAACTGCTGCATCTTCGGGATCGTCTGCTGGACAAGCGCAGCCATCTCTGCATCCTCTGCCACAAGCGGCTGAACTTCCATCAAGACCTGAATCGTATCCTTGAGCGTCGGCTGCTCAAACATCGCCATCAGCATCAATTCCAGTTCATCAAAACGCACATTACTCATAACTCCATCCCTTTCTTTTTCGCTTTCTTCGGCTTATCCTGTTTCTGTGCAGGCTGCTCCTGCTTCTTGGCTTTCAGACTGCGCAGGGCATCCAGAACAGACTTTTTCGTGTTGCTGCGTTCCTGCTCCTTGCTCTGCTGCCGTGCCGCCATCAGCTTTTCCATGTCGGAAATGGCCTGCTGCACCAGTTTATCATCTCTGAAATAGTTGATGGAATTGATGTTCTCGCGCTGCACTTTATCGTTCACGACCAACTCATACATTCCAACAAAGCCGCCATCTTCCTCGATGCAGAATCCAATGCACTTGTCAGCGTTCATCCGTTCAGATGGAATCTTGTCGTAGACTTCCAAGGCTTCTTCCATCGTCAGATGATCGTGGAACTCTCCAGCAAACGTGAACTCCAAACACTCCGCTACATAAAAGCTGAGCGTTTCTTCCGGCGCAGGTCTTTCTGCGGCGAGCTTTTCTTTCAAAACTTCTGCCTGCTGTTCAGCCACCGTATCGACCTGTTCCCGCAGTTCCGCTGCGTCCATGACCCTGCCCTGTGCCGCATCGCAGCCAAACTCTGCCAACAGTTCCGTCATAGCATCCTGCACAGACTTATCTCCATCCGTTTCGAGAATGCCGCCATCTCGCTCCGTGAAGTCTTTATTATATAAGGTATAGTCGAAGCCATCGTCACAGGTCTGGATATGAAAATAGGCATCCGGCAGTTTGTAGGCCAGTTCCACTTCCTGCACGGCTAACGCCCCCTGCAACGGCTGGACAACATGATTCTGGATATACGGGTTATCCCAGCCCGGAACCATTTTGTAGTCCTCCACGATGGTGTCAATACCGTTCTTGCATTGCAGAACATCCAGCACCCCCGGCAGCGGATCAGGATTTTTCTCCACGCCCAAGGCTTTCATGTAATGGTTCGGAAGTGCCTGATACTGTGACATTGCATCGTCCAGATTGCCAAACCGCTTAATTTCAAGCGGAACAGCCTGCCGGTTCTCGACCACATAGAATCGCTTTACAAATGGCTGCTCCTGCTCCAGCTTTTTCTGCGCTTCTAGTTCATCCCGGTACATCGTCACAAAGCCATCCAAAACAGCCGGATGGCTGGAAACCACCCAATCTGCTCGGAATTTAATGATTCTCGCGTTATTTTCCGGAGTGCCGACCTGCTCTGCCCATTCCTTATTGCTGGGAGAAAAGCGGCCATCATAGTTTTTGTAGCGCAGGGTATTCGCCAGAATGTATCCCACACGCTCCATACCATACTGCCGCACCACCTGATTCACTGCATCATCGCCAAGGTGCATCCCGTCATAGTTGTCCGCAATCGCTTCATGGATTGCCTGCTTACACTCGCCGTTCAGCCGATAGGAGGTACGGTATAAATCCACCTCGTCATTTTCTTTGGCATAGCTGAACGGCTCATAGTAGACAGGCACATCCGAATAGTCCTGCGCGCTGTTGTCCGGCACCGGCGCAGCCTTTTCAATGATCTCCGATACCACATCATCCTTATTCGGCATATTCCATTTTTCAGAAAGATACTCTTTTACCGCATCCAGAAATTCATCATCGAAGCCGTTCCACAAATCCTCTGCCACCAGCTTGCCCTGCTCATTGACTGCAACGCAGGCCGCCATGTCGCCGTGTTCCTCATGTTCCAGCAGAAAGAACTTCTCGCCGCCGACTTCCGTTTCATCAACGGCATACCATGTGCCGAGATGCCCCTCGACTGCGATGTGGTCGGAGTCACCGTGGATCAGTCCATTTCTTTTCTGCTGCTGTTCCTCCATAAACTCTCGCACGGTCAACTCTGCGCCCGTGAAGTTCAGCCCTTCCTCACCCAGTTCCAGCCGCCCGTCTGCGCCAAGGTCAAGTTCTTCTGCCATCAGGACAGATGCCGCATGGTTCACCACCACAGTTTTCTCCACTGTAATGGGCTGGCCGGGGTCATAGTCCGAACCGCGCAGATCATAGCGATATAAGCCCTCCGGCACTTCTTCATCCCGCAGTCGGCCATTGCTGAAAAGACCGGGCTTATCAAAGATTTCGATTTCCTGCAATTCTTCGTTCAAAAGGTTTTCTTTCTGCAACTCCATATTCCTTTCCTTGAAAAATTCCGGCAACTCGGCAAAGCCGATGCTGTCTACATAGTAGGCTTTGATCGACTTGCCATCGTTCAGCACCACAACATCACTGACGGAAAGCGAATGCCCTGTAAAATCCGCTGGACGCTGGATATTGAAGCGTTCGTAAATGGCTTCCAGCGTATCTTTTTCCGTAAGAGGCGCGGTATAGACCAGTTCATAGTCTGCACGGTTTACTTCCATCCCGTGCCGCTTTACAAAGTCCAGATTCATAAAGCGGTAGTCGTGTTCCTGGTCACGGGCAGTGATCTGGTAGATGCCAAACTGCTTTTCGCTGCCAGAAAGCAGCTTCTGCTCCTTGACCAACGCATCCAGCCGGGTTATCAGCTCTGCCGCCTTTTCTGCGAACTCTCCCTCTGATTCCTCCACTGCAACTTGCAGCCATTCCCTGATCGGCTGAATATCCCCAGCCTGAATCTGTTCTTTCAGTACTTCAACTGCCTGTTCCCGATCCTCCACACTGTCCTTATAGTGGTAGAAATCGAAGTCGAAGGCGAAATCATCAAGGTCTGCCGCCAGCTTTTCAACGGGTGCTTTCTCGCTGTTTTCCATTGCTTTCTGCTTGTCCTTTTCCAAATCTTCCTTGGCAATCTGGAAATAGTCACTTCCACGTTCAATTTCTTCACGCTCTGTGACAAGAACCGGCCACGGACTGATACGGATAAGATAAATCTGCTTGCCCTCATCAAACAGGCGCAGAGCCTGCTCCCGGCTTATCACCGTCAGTGCAGCGTCCGGGCGGGCATACTCATCTTCCAGATACTCTTCGTTTTTTTCCAGCAAAATTGCACTCCATGCGTCCGCCTTGATTCCGAAAATGCCATCATGCTGTTCAATCTCTTCCTGACTGGCGAAATCTCCTGCCGTGCCATCCTGAAACAGCGGGTAAATCCGTTCGCCCAGCCGATGCCACTCCCGTGCGCCTTCCTTTTTCAGCGGCAGCACATCATCTTTCCGGTAGCCGTAGTCGTGCATTTCGGAAAGTCCAATCATCCCATCCGGGAGATTTTCGATTTTCTCCTGTGCATCGTACATCAGGCGGTTGACTTCTTCTTTGTCATCCTCGGCCAGTGCAACCGCCAGACCGCTCACCAGTTCTTCCGTTGCTGCCCGGTCATCCAGCTTGAAAGCAAAATTCACGATAAGGTTTCGTTGCTCATCATCGAAAATCGTTTTTTCCTGCTCCTTGTCGGCAATCAGCTTTTCCGCGTACTGCATCGCGGTCATGCGCTCTGCGCTCCTTTCCGCCACCGCCGCTTCCAGCTTTTCCAGAAAATCGGCTGCGGTCAATCGAATCGTATCCATCGAATCTTTCAGTTCCTTCATCTCCTTGCCGCTGGCCCAGCTTGCCACATACGGAAATGAATAATCGGATGTGTCAATGTCCAGAGCCGAGCAGACCGTAAATGCAATGCTTTCGGCTTCGGTTTCCTTTGTAAGCCGGTCTTTTTCCTCGCCGCGCTGCTTCATGAAATCGCTGTTATGCAGCATCGCATGAGCAACCTCGTGGATCATCGTTTTTATGGTCTGGCTCTCGCCCATGCCGACCTGAATGCAGATTTCTTTGTCTGCATCACTGTAATAGCCTTTGGCATCCCCTTCGATTTCATCAAACCGCATCGGCACAGGCGATACCTGCTCGATTGCCGCCGTAAGTAGCGCATAGTCTTTGACGCTGGCCGTCAGTTCGTTCACTTCCAGCGACGGAATCGGTTCCCCATCCGTCTGCGATATATCAAAAACTGTCGTCAATCGGAACCTCGGAACCACATACTCCACCCGTTCCATTTCCGGCTCACCGTTTTCGTTCAGCACAGCCAGCCCCGTATCCGCGTCGATTTTCTCGCGTTCTTCCACTTCCTTGATGGGAGCCGGAGCAATGATCTGGATGCCCTTTTCGCCTTTTTTGACGTAACGGTTGAACTTATTCTTCCATGCGTTAAACCCTGCCACCAGTGTGGCATCAGGCCGCTGCATAGCGATCAACAGTGTATTGTTGAAACTGTAATTATGGAATTTTGCCATCGTGCGCAGGTATGTCGTGTACATTTCCGATGTAAAAATGTCTTTTACGCCCTGCTCCAGCCGTTCCGTGATTTCTTTCATCTGCTGTTTGCGGTCAACTGCCATGCAAGCCCTCCTTTTTCTTGACCCATCGTGTTTTCATCTGGCGCGGATATTGGTCGGCCTGTTTTGGTGCTTTTGCGCCGTTCCATTCCAATCCTCCGGCTCTGCCTTCACAGGTGTACCCTGCAGCTTTCAGAGATGCTCCATTTTCCGTATCCAGAATGTAGGTAACAACTCTGTTGTAACCCATTGCCCGTGCTGCACGGTACGCCGCCGCATACAGGATGCTGCAAGCGTTCGGCGTTCCATCCGTACACAGGCGATTAACTTCCAGCGTGTAGCCATCGTCCAGCCTCCGCGCTACGGGTCTGCCGCAGATAGCAACGCCCACCAGCGCACCATTTTCCGATACGCCGATGGAAAACTTATGTCCTCGCGTCGGTTTATGGTGGCGGTGATACTGCTGCACAAACGCGTTTGCGGTTTTCAGATTGATCGGTGTTAATGTCAGCAAATGCCCTCCTTTTTCAAAAATGCCCCGTTAGATTCCTTGCAGAGATCTAACGGGGTTATCCTATTTACAGTTCCATATCGTGACTTTTCCGCTTCTGGAATTTCTGCGGTTCGGCGGTGCGCTCTGCCTGCTTTGCATGAAGCTGTGCCAGCACAGAGGGTTTCCGCACATTGTCCGCATTACGCTCTGCAACGCGGCCTGCATAGTTCACTGGTTGTCGCGGTCTGTCTGCAACCTCGGTTTCGGCTGCATCCTCGTCCACTCCCAGCGCATCCTCACTGCCCTTTTCATCCATGTTGAGCAGAGAGTTCAGCTCCGCAAGGCGCGCAGATTTTTCGGCCAATTCCGCTTCCTGTGCAAAAGGACGTTTGGCTTCTTCCTTTGCCTGCACCAACTGCTGTTCCAAGGTTTCCAGCCTGCGTTCCATCTGCGGCAATGCTCTTTCGATGCCTGCCAGTGCATTGGTAACGCGCAGGATATTACCCAGCGGGTCTTTGCCGACTTCCATCGAATAGTTCCATGCGCCCTTGATGGACAAACGGAACACCTTATCGAAGTTGTCAAACCGGGAATGCAGTTCAAACGCACCGTAGCTGCCGATCCTGCCCTCGGTGCCAGCCGCCTTCAAAGCCTTACAAGCCTCGATAATGGCTGCACCTGCTTCCTTGCGTTCGCTGTACACCTTGCCGCTGATTTCCATAGAGAAGTGGTCTTTGTCCTGCGTCAGAAGCGGTTTTGCCGCTTCCATATCGGTTTTCAAGGCTTCGATCTGACCCTTTGCCACAGCGATTTCTCGCGGATAGCGGCGCGCAATATCCGATTCCAAGCTATAAATTTGGCTGGTGTGATTGGCTTTCAGCAGCTTCAGTTTGCTGACCTGAATATCCAAGTCCATCTTTTCTTTGATGTAGGGATTGCCCGTTGCCAGTGCCTTGATTTCGGCATAGGACAGCGCGGTGTCGTCCACATCATCGCAGGCACGGACAGGAGATTTGGAAGTCATGATCTGAGAAATGAACTTCTGCTTATTTTCCAGAATTTGCCACATATACGAATCAAACGTATTTTCGGTGACGTAACGATAGATTTTCACCTGCTTATTCCGGTTTCCCTGCCGGAGAATACGTCCCTCCTGCTGTTCAAGGTCAGAGGGCTTCCACGGACAATCCAGATGATGCAGGGCAATCAGCCGATCCTGAATATTGGTTCCCGCGCCAAGCTTCGGCGTAGACCCCATCAGGATACGCACCTGTCCGGCGCGCACTTTTGCAAAAAGCTCTGCCTTTTTGGTTTCCGTGTTATACTCATGAATGAATGCCACCTCTTCACGAGGAACACCTCTCGCCACCAGCTTCTCCCGCACATCATCATAAACATTGAATGTGCCATCTGCTTTTGGTGTCGATAAGTCACAGAAGATCAACTGTGTTCCTCTATCCAAGGCAGATTCTTCCCAGACCTTGAACGCATTGTCCACACAGCGATTCACCTTACTCTCCGGCTCGTCCGGCAGCATCTCGTTCATAAGACGCTGGTCGAGTGCCAGTTTTCTGCCATCGTTGGTGATCTTGAGCATATTATCGAATCTGGGATTCACATTTCCATTGCGCACGGCCTCGGCACGGTCTGCAAAGGAACTTACCATTTCTTCCTGTGTTTCGCTTGGTTTCAGCACTTCGTTGATGTACTCCGCTTTCGGCACAGGAAGGTTCAGCATATCCGCCGTCTGCACGTCTGCCGATTCCTTGAACAAGGAAATCAGTTCCGGCAGATTAAAGAACCGGGCAAAACGTGTTTTCGCACGGTAGCCGGTTCCTTCCGGGGAAAGCTCGATTGCCGTGACGGTTTCACCGAAGGATGCCGCCCAATCATCGAAGTGGCTCAGTCCCATCTTCTGCAGGGTTTCATACTGGAGATACCGCATAATGGTGTACAGCTCCACCATCGAGTTGCTGACCGGGGTTCCGGTTGCAAAGGTCACGCCCTTGCCGCCTGTCAGTTCGTCCAGATACTGACACTTTGCAAACATATCGCTGGATTTCTGTGCATCGGTCTGTGCAATACCTGCGATATTCCGCATTTTTGTGTAGAGGAACATATTTTTATAGAAATGTGACTCGTCCACAAACAGACGGTCAACACCCAGTTCCTCAAATGTAACCACATCATCCTTTCTCGTCTGGTCGTTCAGCTTTTGCAGCTTTGCTTCCAGCGTTTTCTTTGTTTTTTCCATCTGCTTGACCGTAAAACTGCGGCTGTCCTCACTCCGGGCATCAGCCAGAGCCAGCGTAATGTCGTCGATCTGACGCTCTACAATGGCTTTCTGCCGTTCCGGGGAGAGCGGCACTCGCTCAAACTGCGAATGACCGATCACGATGGCATCGTAATCGCCGGTTGCGATCCGGGAGCAGAACTGCTTACGGTTGCTCGGTTCAAAATCCTTTTTTGTTGCCACCAGCACATTCGCATTGGGATAAAGCCGCAGGAAATCTGCGCCCCACTGCTCGGTGAGGTGATTCGGCACCACATAGAGGTTTTTCTGCGACAGGCCCAGCCTGCGGCTTTCCATGCCGGCAGCAATCATCTGGAAGGTCTTGCCTGCGCCCACGCAATGCGCCAGCAGCGTATTGTTGCCGTACAGAATGTGCGCTACCGCATTTTTCTGGTGCGGCATCAGAGAGATTTCCGGGGTCATGCCCTCGAAGCGGATATGACTGCCATCGTACTCACGGGGACGAATCGCATTGAAAATCCGGTTATAGGTCGCACACAAATCCTCGCGGCGGTCTAAATCCTTGAAAATCCACTGCTTAAACGCTTCCCGAATGGATTCCTGTGCCTGCTGTGCAAGCATGGTTTCCTGCTTATTCAGCACACGGTGGTCGCCATCCGCATCGTGAATCGTATCGTAGATTTTGGTATCCCGGAGATTCAGTGCATCTTCCAGCAGCTTATAACCGTTGACGCGCAGGGTTCCGTAAGTGTTGGTGACAAGCGGATTTCCGCGATCCAGCGACTTACCCGAAATGTTCCATGCACCTGAAATTTCGGAATAGGTTGCCTTAATGTCAATCCCGGCATAGTAGTTCGGGGTTTTGAACACTTCCTTCATAAACTGCGTGATGTACTCCGGCTTTACCCAGTTTGCACCAAGCCGCACTTCGATTTCCGAAGCGTCCAGGTCTTTGGGCTGTACCCGTTTCAGGTAATCCACATTGATTTGATATTCAGCATGGTTTGCCGCAAAGGTTTCTGCTGTGGCCAGTTTTTCACGAACGTTGCCGGACAGGTATTCATCCGAGGTTTCCCACTGCTGTGTCACAGGATTTCGGAAAATCGCACCTGCCAGTTCATCCGTGATTTCCTGTTCCGGTTTACCGCAAAGCTGCGCCATAAACGGCACATCCACCTTTGCTTTTTCTCCAATGGAAAGAGCTAGGGCTTCGCTTGGCGTGTCCACCGAGGTAACAGGCTCCGGCTTACGGATGGTACGTTTGGTAAAAATATCGGCAAGCCGTTTGAGATTCTTCTCCTCGTCCAGAATTTCCAGTGATGCCAACAGACAATAGCTGCTGTCCTGCCGGAACGCCCGCTTGTTGGCCGTGCTGTTGATAAGGCCATACTGCGCCTTAAATGCGGTGTACTGCTGTTTCAGTTCATTTTGCAAAAGCTGTACTTCCGCATCCGAACCATCATGCAGCTGACAATCCAACAGCTTCCGGGTGGTTTCCCGCAGAGCGATCATGCCCAGCACCCGCTCTGCAGTTACGGCAGGCAGTTCTACCTTGTTCATAAAGGAATTTTCGCGGTAGTAAATCTGCCCATCCACGTTCGTAAAGCTGAAATTCTTCACGCTGGGGTCTGCCGGAATCGGTTCCTCCTGCACTTCCAGTTCATCGTCGGAGATTTCCGGCTCTGTGATGGTAGCCTGGATGTTGCCGACCGCCTCTTTTAACTGCCGGGCAAGGTCTGCGCCCTCGATGGGCTTGACCGTAGTTTCCTGCTTGCCGTACTGCGTGCTTTCCGTGGTGATCTCCCCCAGCACCATCTCAGGATGCTGCGCAAAATACCGGTTGATGGAGTAGCCTTCCGGCGTTTCGCCAAGGTCTACCCAGTCTGCCCGCTCCACCGCTGCACGGTCACGCTTCTGCAGGAACAGAATGTCAGCAACCACGCCCGTGTTGGCATTGCGCTGGAACGCATTGTTCGGCAGACGAATCGCACCGACCAGATCAGCACGGTTGGCAAGATACTCACGGACAGAGGAATCCTTCTTATCCATCGTACCGCTGGACGTTACCACCGCTACCACACCGCCCGGACGCACAAGGTCAAGGCTCTTGGCGATAAAATAATCGTGGATGAGGAAATTGTGGCGATCATACCGCTTGTCCGGTACCTTGTAATTGCCGAAGGGTACGTTACCCACAACACAGTCAAAGAAACTGTCCGGGAACTGCATCGTTTCAAAGCCCTGCACCGCAATCTTGTTTTTCTGGTACAACTGCTGTGCAATACGGCCCGAAATGCTGTCCAGCTCCACACCGTACATCCGAATCTTCTCCATGCTGTCCGGCACCAGACCCATGAAATTGCCGACACCACAGGACGGTTCCAGCACATTGCCTTTGGACAATCCCATATTGCCCAGGGCTTCATACATTGCCTTGATGACCGTAGGAGAAGTGTAAAACGCATTCAGAGTACTGGCACGGGCTTCCTTGTATTCGTCTGCCGTAAGCAGAGATTCCAATTCTGCATATTCCTTTGACCAGTCCGCATTGTTTTCATCGAACGCCTGCGGAATGCCGCCCCAGCCCACATACCGGGAAAGGATTTCCTGTTCCTCCGCTGTGGCCTGCCGCCGCTCTGCATCCAGCGTTCGCAGCACCCGAATGGCCTCCACATTGGCTTTATACTTTGTTTTCGGCCCTCCTGCGCCGAGATCATCGTCCGTAATGCGGAAGTTCATAGGCTCCTGTTTGGGCTGTACAGGCTGTTCCGTTTCTGCTCCACTGTCCAGTGGAAGGTTATGCTGCCGCCGTGCATGGTTGACCTCTGCCGGAGTCATGGGCTGCTGGATCAGCGGTTCAAGGGCTTCCTCTGCCGCTGCACGGCTGATGGCATCCGTTCGGTTCTGCACATCTGCGATCAGCTGCATCTGTTCCGGCGGGAAGTCGGGATTCAGCAGTTCTTCCAACTCGACACCCGATTCTGCCACCGAATAGATCACATCCATTTGCTCCAGGGAAAAATCCTCGTAGGCTACACCTGCATTGTGCAGAGCCGTAAAGACCGTGATTTCCACCGCTTCTTCCATCGGTACATCTGCCTGTTCGTACAGATGCCGAATGTACTCCAGCGGTTCCGTTCGGAAGATCGGATACCGGGCTTCTTTCGCAAGGGTCATGTCCTGCAAGCTGACTGTTCCCTGCTCAAAGTTGACCGAATCCACACGGAACTCTCTATCGTCCAGCTCAATGATGGTATTGACTGGCGGATATTCCTCTCTGCGGAAATACTTTGTCTGCGCATGGGTTCCATCTTCCTGCTGGCCGGACAGATAGACATTCTCCCCCTGTTTCCAGAGCTTCATTGCCTGAAAAGCCCACTGTTCACGCGGGAAACCAGATACATCTACTTTGCCAAGTGCAGTTTCTTTTTCCAGAATTTTTGTTCCCAGAAGTGCCGAAACGCGCTTTGCATCTTCACCGTAGAACTCAAAGTTTCCGTACTGCTCATAGCCGACCAGCGCATCCGGGTAACGCTCTTTCAGCGCGTTATACTCGTTGGCGGCATCCAGTGGCAGGGGCTGCAGCGTCTGCTCCGAAGGCTTTTCATCTACAAGGGGCGCATCATTTCGGGGTTCCTCAACCGCTGCGGCGGTTGACTGCTCTTTCGATTGCGGCTCCTGCTCCATGAAGTCAAACATGGAAATTTGCCCCTGTTTAGGAACCGCAATCTCAACAGCCCTCTTCTTTTCCGGGAAAATCGTGTACGTTCCCTCGACATACTGGTGCAGGATAGAGAGGGATTCTGCCTTGCGCTCATATTCTCCCGAATCCAGCGGCACAGACAGAAGCGCATTGTCCATCTGCTCCAGAAGTTCCGCTGCTTGTTCAGGGTCTGCCAGCTTTTCGACGAGAGCCTTTCGTCCCTCTTCGTGGTAAAGATCCTGCGGGAAAGGACGTTCCACCTCGTTCGGCAGATGGTGATAGAAGCCCATCACCCGCATTGCCATCCGCTCGCGCTCATAAGCAGGCATCCGGGAGTAGTCTGCCGGCTTCAAATACTCACTGTCACGGATAAGCTGGTCGATTCGGCCTGCGGCCTGATTCCAGTTCAGATGAACGCTTGCATCCGGGTTCCCGTATGAGCCACGCTCCAAAGAAATGCCCCTGCCATCGTGATCTTCGTGAGAATCATCTGCCCCGCAGAGCGCATGGCTGCTGCCGCCGATTCCATAATGGTCTTTCAGGAAGTCAGCCCGTTCTTTTTTGTCCTCATGATTCAGAAAGAACGAATAGATTGCCAGCCGACTATCCGAGTAATTGCTTCCCCGCGTGAAATATCCATTGATTTCATCTTCCGTGATGAATCGTTTGTACTCATTCCAGTGAAAGCCATCCCGCGCCGAGTAGTTTTGATAAGGTTTTGCAAACTGGTGGAACAGCGCCGCCACCTTATCCGGCTTATAAAAGTGCATCCGCATCAGGTCTTTATCTTCGGCGTAGGCTTCCCCCAGCGCAGATAATCTGTCGTTTAGGTCAGTCAGAAAATCCGTATCATCCAGCAAGCCTGCCAGCCTGTCTGTCAGTTCCGGGAAACCACCCCTGAAGATTTCTGTATCCTGAAACACTGCTTCGGCAACACCGTCTGCCAAGTCACGTTCCATATAAGCCAACGTCTGCGCGTGTTCCTGCAAAGCATTCTGCCGTGCAGCGTCCAGAACCGCCTGCGGCACATACTCGCCCTGCCGGAGCAGTTCATGGATGCGGTTGCTCACATCCTCCCATGACAAAAACGCATTGACAATCGTACCGCCCTTTGCCGTGTCACCTGCCGCAATGCGCAACCCCAGATCATCGAACCAGACGGCATACTTTGCACCGACAATTTCAAAGCCTTTGCCGCCCGTGCCATATTCGTTTTTCACGAACTCTGTGTATTCTTCCGGGGTTTTCTCGACCATGAAATTGTAGATCAGACGCAGCTGGCCCTTGCTGCGGTTGCTGCCCGTGCGCAGGATTTCATCGACCACTTCGGGATCAAGTGCAATTTCATCCGCATACCGCGCCTGGATCGGTGCTTCAATGGCGCGGATCTGATGTTCCACGGTCGGCAGATCAGGAAAAGAAAAAGCAGAGGCAATTTCTTCCTCTGCTTCGCTCAAATCCTGTTCTGTTGTCGTTTTGGTTAATTGTACACCAATTCCTTCAAGACGATTTCCTCGGCCATCGCTGTCAGGTTGTTCTGGTGCGCCGCCCATGCCAGCGGGTCTTTCTCCTTGCTCGGTGCCGGAAACTTCTCGTTCAGGCTGTCCAGCAGGGTTTCCATCCGGTTCTCCGCTGCTTCCTCGATCTGCGCCAGATGCTGGTTCAGTCTGCCGCTCATCAGCATACTCTGATACCAGTTCTTGCGGTTCTCTTTCAGGTACGTCCTGCGCAGCATCCCGTACTTCCCGATAATCTGCGGCTCGTCCTTCACGGCCAGATTCGGGAACAGATAATCTCCCTTGCGGTAATACGTCAACTCCATTTTCTTGTCCTCCTTTGGTCGTGTTTTCTTTGGTTTCGCGCTTTAATGTGCTAAAGTCCGTATTGGTATTATACAAGCTGTCAACGGATTTTTCAAGCTGCTGCGTCATTTCTTTTTGATGAATTTTCCGCATCTCACGGCCAATGTCAAAAAGAACCGCTTCGCACTGTTCGGAAACCGCGTTGCCAAGGAACGACAGCACCGGCAGCTTGTTGAAATCCACAATGCGGATAAAGTCATCATCGTCCAGCACATCCATAGGCTCCTGCCCGCAGCGGCGGGAAAGCGTATAGAAAATACTGTTGGTCATCAGTTCCCGGAAGCGGACACGGATGTTATCTTCGTCCAGTTCTTCCAGAAACGTATCCGCCACCTCATAGGCCAAACCGTCCATCGCTTCATCCAGATTATCAGCGGTTAGCTGCTGTGCCAATTCCAGCAGGGCAGTATTCATGCTGTCTGTCTGCGACAGGCCGTAGGTGTCTGCCAGATGGTCTAAGATCGTCTGCTCATGCTCGTGGCTGTCCAGATTCCATAAGAGTGGTGTTCTGCCGCCGCGCACCAGATGGGTGTCAGCAATATCGAACACATACCGCAGCCTGGTACGCGGTCCGGTATCATCCAGAAGCGCGATGCCTTTTGCGCCACGGTTGACCCATCGGCTCATTTTCTGATTCCAGAGTTCCATTTCTGCGCAGGCGGTTGCATCGGGCCGCTGCGCGTGGATCAGGAGCGTATCGGTGAACGAATAGCGGTACAGCCGCGCCGCCACATCCAGATAACTCATCCAGTCCTGTGGCGAGTTACTGACATACCGGGCGTTCTGCTGCGCCAATTCTCGAATATCGTTAATCTGTGGCAAGGGTCAAACCTCCTTTACGTTTTCGTTTTCATCAGTGTTTTGGGAAATTCCAGACTGTACTGTGCACGGCCATCTTCGACGCGCATCACAAGATCGGCAGCGAACATTTTATCTTTTTTCACGGAATAAAAGTCTTTTACATGGGTGCGGCCTTTCTTCAAAAGGTCTACCGCCATCTTCTTGTCCAGCGTTTTTCTCATGTTGGACAAGTATCTGCTTTCTTTCCAGAGGGCAAATTTGCAGCTGCGGTCTGCACAACAAAAGCTGAGCTTACTCTCATGTACAGGGTTTCCGCAGACCGGGCAGCTTCCTACGCTTACCTTATTATGATGGGGAGCTGCCGCGACGGTAGGGATCTGCCGGAGGTCAGCCAGCATCTTATCGAGCAGTCCATGGATGCCCTGCATAAAATCCTGGGGCTTGATCTCACCGCGCTCCATCCGCAGCAGGTCATTTTCCCATTCGGCTGTCATACTGGCAGATTTCAGGTAGTCCGGGATATTGTGAATCGCGGCCACACCGTCCTCCGTGGGAATCATCTGCTTGCCTTTACGCTGCACATAGCCGGAGGATACCAGCTTTTCCAAAATCGCAGCGCGCGTTGCAGGGGTTCCCAGACCTTTCTTCTCAGTGTCCTTTTCAAATTCCTTGTTGCCTGCTGTTTCCATGGCCGACAGCAGGGTGTCTTCTGAAAGCTTTTGTCAAGGGGGTGCATGGATATTTTTCATATTACTTACGCAGATTCTCTCTCTGCTTCTGCCTGAATAATGCGTTTCAATCTGTCCTCAGCAGTCAAACCGCTACTATGGTCAAAAAACACTTTGACTTTATAATTTGTTTTGCCTTGCTTAATCACAAAAACTCCATCCGGTTTATTTTTCTCCGAATGGTTATTTGGGGTGGGTAGTGTACTGTTCACGATATTTGTCATACGATATTCCTCCTAATTAAATGAAAAAAGCCCGACAAGGAAAGGTCTGACAACGAAGTTCCGACAACGGACATCAGAAAACCTTTTTTCTTTATCGGGCGATACTATTTTTTTACTATTTCCTTTTTCTTTATAATATTGGTTGTCATGGTTGTCAGAGAGGGAAAAGTGCCGCAATATCAAGGCTTTCGGGATTTTTGCCCGACAACCAGACCGACAACCGGCTCGACAACCGAAGCGACAACGGGCTTTTATTTTTGCTTCAACCATTCCTCCGGAAGTCCTAACTGTTCCATTTCCTCTGTCGGGATTTCCTGAAAACCATCCATGCTGTTGTCAGGCTCGTTGTCGTTCCTGATACGCTCCCAGCCCTTTTGTCTGCGGTAAGGCTCTGGAAAATATCTCGGATTGCTGAACGCCATCCAGCCTGTGACAGCGTTATTCATAATGTCATTGATCTCTCGCAGTTCCCATTGTTTCGGTTCGTCATAATCATGCCCCAGTGCTTCCTTGTAAAGCTGCTTAGAGCAGACTATGCTGCCGGAATAGCGTTCCAGATAGTCTAAAATCTGTCCTGCCTTTGTGTCCTCCGGCATAAAATCCTTTTGGTGGGCTTTCAGATAATCGTTCATAGCCGGACTGAATCTCAGACGGAAATTGCCGCTTCTGTAAATCTCCATAGCTTCTGCCCACATCTGATTGATATACTCTCTGGAAGCCTGTTCATCCGCCAAAATATGAACCTCAGCCCTTTCAGGATAGACCATAACCGGAACGAAGCGGCGGTTGCCTGTTCGGTCAAGGGGAAGAAAGTCAAGGGTATTAGAAGAACCTCCAAACACACATTGTCGTTTTCTGTCTGCCGGATGTGTTTCATACGGTATCTTATAGGTTTCCTTTTGGCGGCTCAGAAAGGACTTGATTTCTTCAATGCTCTTAGCGTTAGCGGTTGCAATCATTTCCGACATTTCAATAATCCAATGCCCCTGCATTTTGCGGTACACATTTTCATCATCCAGCTTTTTCAAGTCATCAGAGAACCAGTCATCATTGACCGCAAGCAAACGGAAGAAAGAGGACTTTCCAGCTCCCTGACCGCCCACAAGACAGAGCATAACCTCAAATTTGCACCCCGGCTTAAAGGCTCGTGAGATAGCACCCAACAGAAACAACTTCAATGCTTCATAGGTGTAATCATCTGTATCAGAACCGAGAAAGCGGTGCAGACAGAAGCGTATGCGTTCTGTTCCGTCCCATTGCAGGGCATTAAGAAAATCACAGACAGGGTGGTAACGGTTTTCGTTGGCAATAACCGCAACTGCGTCTATGATTTTCTTCTCTACGGTCAATCCATAGTTTTCTTCAAAATATAGGAGCAGATATTTCACATCCACATCCGTCAATGTCGGGCTGTCACGATACCAACCGAGGGGCTTCACAATGTCGATTCTTTCGGTCAGAAGATTTTTTCGGATAGCCCCTTTCAAAAGTGGATCATATTGCAGAACACGCTTATAATTTGCGGCAGTATTATAAACCTTACCTTTCTCGCTCTGCTCTAAGCTGTTTCGGATTTCTTCTACTGTGCATGGTTCTGTCTGCTGACAGTTCTGCAATTCGCTGTTCAAGTTTTAACACCTCCTTTCTCTGTTCTGCCACAAGTGCTTTTCGTTCCTCCAATGAACCATCTGGTCATACAGATCACGCGCCCACAGCGTAGAGGGCAGCGTGTCCATACTCATGAATACGATGTTCATGGGGTTGTCCTCCTAGTTCTTATCTACTCTGCCGCTCCACCCAAATTCATGCCGAACCTGTGAGGAATAATAGCTATCCACGGTCACGGGAGCATTGTAAAGTGTTGCCAGCAGGTATTGCTTGATGTTCCGAATCGGAGTGCTGTTTTCTTTTAAGCACTCCAATATGTACTGGATATGCGAGGAATCCAGCTTCATCAGGCGGCTTTTCACCACCTCTTTCGGCTTTTCCTCGCCACAGATGCGCAGGAACTTCTTTCTGCTGGTGACGGTTTCCACCAGCAGTTCCAGAATCTCATACAGGACCGCTTTATCTGCCGGATAGCCCTGTTCCAGAATTTCCAGTTCCAGAGCATCCTTGAAATAGCGGCGGTACTGTTCTTCTTCCTGTAATTCAGCCGGATAGATAAGATCAGTTTCACTATTATCTGTCTTATTTATCTTCTCAGTATTACTTCCGTTTGATTTTGGAACTCCCGGAAGTTCGGTTTTCAAACCGCCGGAAGTATGATTTTCATACTTCCAGTAGTTCGATTGCGAAAGCCCCGCATAAAGGTCTTTCACATACAGCAGATTGGGTTTGCCAAGTCCTTGTCTGCGCCGCTCGATAAGCTGAAACTCCCGTTCCAGTTCATCCAGCAATTTGACCGCCTTTTGTCTGGCACAATGAATAGAGTCCATGACTTCCTCTATCGTGCAGATAATGTAGGCGTTGCCGTGCTTGTCCTGCCAGCCGTTCTTAATGGAAAGGCTCATACGGTCAAGCAGCACAGCATACAGCAGTTTGGCATCCCCGGACATCTTCTGGAACAGATCAGCCTTGACCAGTGCTTTCGGCACACGGTAAAAGCTGTATCGGTCTGCTTCCAGACCTTTGAAATACGGGTATTCCATGTAAATTCATCACCCCCTGTCGGATTGGATTTGCACTATTGGAAATAACAGTACATTCCTACGGTGGAACACGTTTCCTTGCTCCACCGCAGTGTATCTGCTGTTATTTGAGCTTTGCCATTCTGCCCCAGTCCGTTCCTGCCCCATATTTCAGCGGCGTTTTCTCTGGTAAGACGCGCAGGATGCACATTCAGTGCCAGAAGTATCTCTCTGGGATGGCTTATTCAGTTGTCAAGGAGCTTTGTAAGGTACTCTTCTCTCTAACCCTTACACTAATATGAATTTGAAGGTGCCTTGGGGGATACAGTTCCCAAAGATTTTTTAAATTTTTTTATCCCGCATTCATTTTCAACGGATTATCGAAGCATTCATCTTTATTCCATTTGATATTTTTCATTGAGATAAGCTGCAATGCAGCTTTCCAACGAACTACTGCCTGCAAATTCGGCCTCGATGGTATATTCACCGCACCTATTGATATAAGGAGAACCGCTTGCCACGTTCTCTGGCTGCCGAGTATTCTTGCTCATCTGCTGTTTCCCTCTCATGTAAAATCTCCCAATGCCAATTCATAATGTGCTTCAAAATCAAATTTGCGACGAATCCGTTCAAGTGCCTGATTGACAGACCTTGTAACCGACCCACGCGCGATTTCCATACCATCTGCAATTTCCTGATGGGTCTTGTCAAGAACATAATTCTGGTAGATCAGTTTACGCTGCTTTTCCGTTAGAACCGCCATCATTGCATAAAGCGCTTCCTTCTCAATATATTTATCCAGAACATTGATTTCAGAGTCTGCCATCTCTCCCCAATCTTCCGCTACGGCATGATACGAAACACACACTTTGGTTTGACCAACGCCCTCGCACTTCAGCTGTGATTCCTCCACTCTCTGTTCGCCCTCAAACAGTGCGCGAATATGCCACTCGCAGTTTTCAAAGTATTCTTCCTTGATCACTTCGCCCTTTCCCTTTGATGCACCGTAGGCATAGTCCCCACGGCAGTCATGGATATGGAACACGGTGTTTCGCTTTCCTGTAGAAAACCAAACATAGCCGCTGTGATAAAGCGTCAGGTGACTGTCGTGCTCAAATTCTTTACGCAGAAGAATCCGCCCATCTTCCAAAAGCACCTTTGGAGAGGGTACGCGCTTGGTATGTACAGGTGCTTTTACCATTTCCTTGACCTTTTTCAATGTAAGCATTTTGTCCACCTTTCTGCCGTTCGGCTTCGGGTGAACTGAAAAAAGCAGCAAAAATCGTCTCAGATTCACCCGTTTTTTTTGAACGGGAATCTAAGATCCCTCTTGCTGCTTTCTATTTTTTTGAAGTCCCTATACTAACATGAATCCGTAGAGCCACCTGGGAATACAGATTTTCAAGAAAATTAAAAAAGAAAAAGCCGGAACAGGATGAACTACTTGCAGGCACACTACTGCGCTGCATTCGCTCATTCTGTTCCGGCCTATATCACATATTGCTACGGTATCGCTCTAACAAACAGATATTATATTG
>OJNQ01000508.1_pt1 | contig 29963 bp, 24 predicted proteins | sample 1597621 | NCBI WGS metagenome assembly OJNQ01 (sample SAMEA2452137, study PRJEB22498) | human gut metagenome | reverse complement strand
AAATACAAATATCCAAAAATGCCAATGGATTTTCTGACATAGGCACTTCCACATTCATACCAAAAAAGCTAGAGATAACAGTCGGTATAGCTAAAATAATTGTCATAGCAGCCAAAAAACGCATTACTAAGTTCAAGTTATTCGACATTATCGAAGAAAAGGTATCAGCAAGCCTAGCCAAAATTGTACTATACATCTCAACCATTTCTCGAGCCTGTTTATTTTCAATAATTACATCTTCTAGTAAATCTTCATCTTCTTCGTATAACTTTATAATATTTTGCAAACTGTGATTAGAGCGCAAGCGCATGAGTTTTTCAAGCACTGCACCATTAGAACGCAAAGAAGCATTAAAATAAGTAAGTGCTTTTTGTAATTCCAATAAACGTAAAATCTCTCTATTTTCAGTGGACTCACGCAATCTAGCTTCAATTTCATCAGAAAGTTTATCTATTTGACGAAGATATTTCAAATAATATGTAACAGATTTGTACAAAATTTGAAATAAAAAGCGTGTTTTCTTGAAGGTGCGAAAAGAACGATATGTTCTTTCATTAAAATCTGAAATCACAGGCGTATCTTCTAAGCATACAGTGATAATATAATCTGGAGTCAAGATAATCGCTAATGGCAAAGTATCATAAGATTCAAAGGTTCTCATCACTGGCACATTAGTCAAAATCATAATCGAATTATCTTCTATATCTGTATGTGAACGTTCCTCATTATCTAGTGCTGAACGCAAAAAATCTGGTTCTACTTGAGTTAAATTACCTACTACTTTCAATTCATAAGGAGTAGGCGCAACTATATTTATCCATGCTCCTTTTTCTAACGATTTTAATGTCAATTCCTTTAAAGGACCTGTTTCCATGGATTTATAGATTTTCAACATTGCGATAGATTTCTCCCTTCTCTAAAAAACCTACCACAATTTATTATTTAACTAAAAATTTTGTAATATCTTTGATAAATAATCGGGTAGGTATCCTCTATATTTATTTTCTTGATAATTTAACTTGTTACTCTCCGGATACTCGTCCATAATTATTCACCAACCTTTGTAATTTAAGATATTGCATAATTAAGTATAATTCATATGATATAACTTATCAAGCATATCAATAACTATAGTTTTTTCTCTCACTTAACTTTTTAAATTAATAGTTGACAACTATAAAAAAAACTTGCTATACTTATATAGCAACTAATGGAGAGGTGTCCGAGTGGTTTAAGGAGCTGGTCTTGAAAACCAGTGATTCCGAAAGGGACCGTGGGTTCGAATCCCACCCTCTCCGCCATAAAATTAAATGATACAGGGAAATATTTCAAAGTGTTTCAAAGTCTTGATAAATCTAGTATTTAAAGGCTTTCTAGTAGTTTGAAGTATTTCCCTTTTTTTTCATTGCTTTTAAAAAGTTTGCCCTTTTTTAATATACTCTTATCATTTAAAAATTTATATAATACAATCATTAATTATAGAATTAAACTTATTGTACAAAAATAGACAAAATCTTTTTCTAAAAACAGATTGACTATAGGGCGACACTATACTTTATAATAGAAAAAAATATTTCAAACCGAGGTTTTTTCTATGTTAAACTTACGTACAATGTATAGATTACGCCGACTTATTAATGTTATGTTACCTGTATTAGCTACGCAATTAGCAATCATTGGCATGAACTTTTTTGACGCTACAATGTCTGGTCATGCTGGTGCAGAACAACTTGCTGGTTCGTCTATCGGTGGAAGCCTTATGATGCCTATTATTGCAAGTTCTACAGGTATTTTAATGGCTGCTACGCCTATAATCGCCCATTTGATTGGTAAAAATGAAAAAGATGGCATAGCTACCGTTATTCATTCCGGACTGATTTTATCTATTATTATCGAATTAATTTTACTTTTAGCTTATTTCTTCTTTATTGATGATATTTTAGCTATCTTAACACTTGAACCTGATGTATATTATATAGCTAAATACTATATGTTAGCTTTAATCATTGGTTTAAGTGGTGGCTTATTGACTTTCCCACTTCGTTCTTTAACAGATACTGTAGCAGGCACTGCTGTTTCCATGAAAATTTATCTATTAGCATTACCTATCAATGCCTTTTTAAACTATTGTTTCATCTATGGTAATTTTGGTGCTCCTAAATTAGGTGGTATCGGTGCAGGTGTAGCAACTGCAATCACTTATTATATTTTACTATTTATTTTTATCGCTATAATTATCAATAATCCTCAATTTAAAAATCTAGCTTTATTCAATTTTAAATTTTCCTTAAAAAGTATCAAAGAATATTTAGGTATTGGTATTCCTAATGGCATGGGTATTTTTATGGAAGCTAGTTTATTTGGTTTCATCATCATCTTCATCAGTAAATTCGGTACAAATTATATAGCAGCTCATCAAGCGGCTATGAGTTTTTCTAGTGTTTTATATATGTTGCCATTGAGCTTTTCTCTAGCTTTAACAATCATCATTGGTATTGAAGTAGGGGCTAAGCGATACTTAGAGGCTAAAAAATATGCTTATCTAGGTTTGATTGTATCCTTCCTTTGCGTATTATCAATTGTCGGCTTAGTATTTTACTTCCGTGATTATATAGCACTTTTATATGCTACAGATATTACTTTATTGACATATATTGCTCATTTCTTAATTTATACGGCAGCATGGCAATTATTCGATGCGATTGCTTGTCCAATCCAAGGTATCTTGCGTGGTTACAAAGATGTAAAAGCTGCCTTTTATGTAAGTATGCTTGCTTATTGGGGTATTTGCTTACCTTTAGGTATGTTTCTTGATTATTTCATGACTCAAGGAGCATTTGCTTATTGGCAAAGTATGGTACTTGGTGTTGCTACTTCTGCTGTATTATTATTTTTCAGGCTTCGTTATATTGAAAAACGATTTATTTAACAATCATATAAAAAAGGAGAAATTGAATTTAAATTCAATTTCTCCTTTTTTTATTCGTCTTTTATAGCTCTTATTTTTTTGCTAAATCTACCATTAATTTTACTGTAGCTGCTTCTACTGATAATTTTCCTGCTGGTATTACGCCTGCCTTACAAGCTTTTATACCAACTTCATATCTATCCATATGCACTCCATCAAATAAACATTGTGTAGTACAAACAATTTTTACACCTTGTTTACTAAGTTCTTCAATAGCACCTACAATATCTCTTTGTTTATCTTTAGCAAAAGGTATTCCGCCTGCACCATATGCTTCGATAACTATACCTTTATAACCCATTTTAACTAAATTAAATAAAAGTTCACTATCTAATCCTGGCATGATTTTTATTTGTGCTACTTTTAATTCTAAATCACTATGAACTTTAAAAATTCCATTCACTTGAGGATTTTCATATTCATTCCATTTTATATTATTTCCTTCAAAAGTAGCTACTGGCATTTTATTTATACTTTGAATTGAACGCATATCTTCACTATATAATTTTTTAGCCCATAAACCTTCTATTATTTGACCGCCACAAACAGCAAATACACCTATTTTTTCTGAACTTGCCATCGCAAAAGCTGCGTTTAAATTAAATTTTGCATCAGTATTTTCTTCTTCAATAGTTAATTGTGAACCAATTACTACTACAGGTTTTGCTAAATTCTCCAACATATAATGAAGTGCACAACATGTCCAATTCAATGTATCTGTACCATGAGTTATTACAAAACCATCATATTGTTCATATAATTTTTCAATATAACCTGCGATATATTGCCAATCTTCTGGCTGTAGATTTGTGCTATCTAACTGCATGATATCATAACAATCTATATGACCATAATCATTTAAATTCGGTACCATCTCTAACATTTCTTTAGCCGTAAATCCTGGTACAAGTCCATTTTCACTAGGACGTGAAGCTATAGTACCGCCTGTTGCTAACCAACAAATTTTCTTCATAAAACCCTCACCATCATTTTAATTCATTATTTATTTCATTATCTAATTCACTTTGATATTGTTCATACGCTTCTATATCATATTTTAGACCAGACAAAGCTCTTTTCGCTATTGCTACAGGGCAATCAGGCGTACAAACTGGACATTTTCCGCATAATTCTTCTACAGCTACTAAAGCTTTTTTTACTTGTTCTACAGTTGCCATATATTTGCTCCTAAATTAAAATTCCATCAATTATTTACAATATCTGGAAAATTAGCTCGTAAATAATCACCTACTAATTCTCCGATATGTTTTTTACCTTCAAAATCAGGATGCAGACCATCAGTTGTCATATTATCTGCTAAATAACCTTGCTCGTCCATCAAACCTGATGCCACATCTACATGATACGGTTGTTTTTCTATCCATTCATTTATTTTTAAACGTTCCTTATCCCACCCTTCACTGATATCTAAATTTATAACAGATTTCATTCTTGGTGGATTTACAGAAGTTACTGTTAAAAATACAGGAATAATATTATGTTGCTGACATTTTTGTTTTATCGATGTTAAATTATTGATTACAGTTTCCGCTTTCACCCCTGTACGTATATCATTTACACCCCCCATAATAACTAATATCTTAGGATTAAATGATAATACATCATTATCAAAACGATTTAACATATTTGAGGTTAAATTTCCGCTAAAACCAATATTTAATACAGGCAAGTTAGCATAAGTTTCCCAATTATATAAAGTTGCACTAGGTGGAGTGCTTACAGCTCCCCCTCCATGAGTGATACTATCGCCTAATGCTGCCACTTTTACATTATCTTGTTTTACAGTGAAATAACTATTTTTAGCTTCAGCTAATTTATGATTATTTTTGTCATATGCCTGTACATTGAAAAAATAAAGTCCTTTTTTTGTATAAGCTTTATTATCATAATAATCCATGCCTTGTGGGCAAGTATATGATGCTATTTTTTCTATATTATTAAAATCATATTTAGGCACATAAAATACATCTATTTTATAATGGTCTGCATTTTTTACAGGCACCCATGAATATACAGGATAAACTGGCATATAATCCATTTTATCAAAATGAGTAGTAATTTTTAGCGGTGATATTTCTACATCTTTTGCCACCAAATATGTAGTATATTCACGTCGGCTAAAATCTTCTAATTTATATTCATCACCCTTATTTTGCCAATTGAGCTTATACATTTCCCCCTTGTGTAATAATCTAGGTTTTGTATAATCTGATACTGGCACTTTATTTTCATCTAAACCTCTGACTTGCCATTTTAAATTCTGTGATAAATCCACTTCACTATTATCTAATTGATAGCCAGATGCATAGATATTGTATTTTGTAAATAATACTTCTTGCGTATCTATATTTTTTACAATTAATTCATACATAACAGCATTTGGGATTTCTGGCCAATTTAAAATAGCTGACTTAAACTCTACATTTTCAATTTTATTTTCAGTAGCATTATCTAAAGTTTTACTTGGTATGATATTTTCTTCTTTAGCTAATATTGTAGTTTTTTCTTTTTTATCCGTATCTTTATCAATATTACCTATATTATCCATTTTATCTGTTTTTATTTTCGCTTCTTTTGTTTGCACTAAAGCTTGTTTGGAAGGAACTTGTGCAAAGGTTAAATTTACATTCATAAAATTTAAAACGCTTACAGCTAATACAGCTCTTATAAAAAATTTTTTTAATTTCACTTTATTCTCCCTACTAAATAAAACAGATAGAAAATTCTTCAATCTTCTATCTGTTTAAAATATTTTTAAGTTCTAATATCTTTTGCGTTTAGATGAAGAAGCAAAGCCTAATTGTTCCCTATATTTCATAACTGTTCTTCGTGATATTTTCATACCATTTTCATTCAAAATATTTGTTAGTTGTTGGTCACTAAGCGGTTTTGCTTTATTTTCATTTTCAATAAGTTCTTTTATTTTTGCTTTTACCTTATCAGCGATTATGTCTTCTTCTCCGTTTTGTTTGCTTACACTACCTGCAAAAAACTTCTTCAAAGCCACTATACCATAAGGCATTTCCATATATTTATTAGCAACTGTTCGACTAACAGTTGATTCATGTACACCAATATTTTCAGCAACAGTTTTCATAAGTAAAGGCTTCATATAAGACAAGCCTTTATAAAATACCATTTCTTGTTGTTTTACAATCTCATTTACTACTTTCAATAAAGTTATACGTCTTTGTTCTATACTTTTAATCAACCAAATGGCAGAATTTACATGTTGCTCAATATATTTTTTACTATGCGTATCTAATATATCTCTTTTATAGCAAAGACTGTTTACTCGTAATTTAGGTACATTCGTTTCATTTATAATTACTTCTAACTGTCCGTTAATATCCCTAACTACTACATCAGGTACAATATATTCTAAATTTTCTTTACCAAAAGATGCTCCTGGTTTTGGGTTAAAAGTGCGAATTATATCTATCGCTTCTTGTACTTGTATAGGTTCTACATTTTCTAATGTAGCTATCTCTTTTATTTTTCCCTCAGCTACTTTTGGTAAATATTTATCTATAATAGCTTTTATAATTCCATCATATACATTAATTTTCTTTGCCTGTATAGCTAAACACTCTGGTAAATCTCTCGCCGCAATTCCTATTGGTTCTAATATTTGAATTTTTGCCAAAACATTTTCTATTATCTTTTCATTTATTTTCAATAAAGATGATATTTCGGCTGTACTCACTCTTAAATATCCTGCTGCATCTAATAATCCAATGATATATCTAGCTACTTTTATCTCTTGTTTATCGTTAAAAGTAAAATCCACTTGTTCTGATAAATATTCTTCTAATGTCTGATTATTTCTCGTGAACTCTTTTACTTTAAAATCATCGTCATTTGCTACAGGTTCAGGCTTTTCATCATCTTTGTTTAAGTATTCTAAAAAATCCATAGTTTTATCAAAATTAGAAGCAGGCTCAAGCTCATGTTCTGAGCTTGAGTCTATTTCTAAAGTCGGATTTTCCATATATTCTTTTTCGATGAGTTCGCCTAATTCATGGGCAGATAATTGTAAAATATTTATGGATTGCTGAAGTTTTGGTGTCATTAACAATTTTTGTTTTAAATTTAACGATAATGACTGCTTCATTGTTTTTTCCTCTTTAAATTAGCATTCAACAGGTTCCATAGCTGCAGCGAGTGCTGCACCAAGTGCAGAACCACCATTTTCTAATACAAGTTCTAATTTATCAGCTTCTTCGCCTAAAATTTCATAAATAGCTTTTTGCATATTGTCTTTTATTGTAGGCATTTTTTCATATACAGAACCATCTACAGCTACAAATTGTTTTGGAATGCCACCATTTGGATATAAATGCCACATAATACCGCAATAAGTAGCAACTACTAATCTTGCAGAACGGCTAGCAATTGTTTCAGCTAAAGCTTTTACCCAAATAGCATCATCTGTAGTTATATCTGCATTGATTTTTGCTTTTAATAAATCACATACTCCATCTAAATTATCGCTATTATCAGCTAAAATAGTGGATATATCAATACTTGTGAATTCTACTTTGCCAATATTCCAAGCGTCATCTAAGCAATAAGATAATAATTCACCCATATAACGACCAGAAACCATTTTTTCTAAGCGTTGTTCATATGGTTTTTCAGATTCCATATCTAATTTGTAATCGTATTTATTGATAGCGAGTTTATTAAATCCGCCAGATTCCATATTTATAACCATTGCAGGTTTGCCCATACCAGTGAATGTTTCATAATAGCATGTATTATGACCTGTAGCATAGATAGAACCAATATTTACATTACCTAATTTGTATGCAGCTGCTAATAAAACTGCTACTGTATCATTGATAACTGCTGTTGGTTCAACATTTGTAAGATTTTTACGAGCTAAAGCTGCTTTTAATAAATCATTTACAACTTCGCCTTCAACGCCTTTTGTTGCAAATTCTTTAGTCCAAATAATAAGACGTGCATTATAAATATTTGTCTGAGAAGATGGGAAGGAAAAAGTATGTCCTAATAAGTATTTTTTATCACGATTGCCATCAACAGCTTCTTCTACCATATCAGCGATAAAATCAAATAATTCATCAGCATTTGCATCAGCGCAAATAAAATCATATTCGCCTGGCACTACTAATGGTTTAGCAACTTTTTTAATAACTTCGAATTTGCCTTCACCATCTAAACGAATTAAAACTACACGAAGATTTGTGCCACCAAAATCAAGTGCTAAGTATTCTCCTGTTTCTTTACCAGTAGGTAAACCGATATAAGATGGTAACATACGTAAAGAAGATTCTCCTGTTTCTTTTACGCCATGTTCTATATCATAGCGAAAAGATGCTGCTACATCTTTTATGGCATCGCTATCAAGTGTAAATTCATCAATCATTTCTTGAAATTTTTTGTTATCCATCGAATTATTTTGCCCCTTTTTTATCTAAAAGTGAACTACTCTTCATTTGTAACTGAGAGCTTCTTGGAAAATAATTAGTAATCTAACTATATTTGCCAAGCACTACGGCTAGTCCCTAACCTGAATTTATATAATGATAGGCAATTTTTGCCCATTAAGTTAAAATCTTCCTTTAGGAATTACTTCCATCCAGTTTCCATCTGGGTCATTGATAAAATAAATACCCATTTCTTTATTTTCATAGCAAATGCAACCCATTTTTTCATGGAGTTCATGCGCTTTTTCATAATCGTCTACTTCAAAAGCTATATGGAATGTATTATCACCTAAATTATAAGCTTCTTTTTGACCTTTTATCCATGATAATTCTAATTGATGACTTGTTTCATCATCGCCCATATAAACTAAAGTAAATTCTGGTGTATCTAAACGGTCTACTTCTTTCAAGCCTAAGGCTTTATTATAAAAATCAATTGATTTTTCTAAATCTAAAACATATATATTACTATGCAAAAATTTGAAATTCATACCCACACCCCATATCTATTGATCTTTTTATATCTTATTTTAGCATAGATTAGAAAGTTGAACAAATACGCTTTGCCTACATAAAAATAAAATAAAATCGCTATTTCCAATATATATCTTCTACTTTTTTTGCTATGATATAATTAATAGTTATGAAATAAATCACAAAAATGACATATTCTTAAGAAGATTAATTAATATAAAAAATAAAATTCTAGGAGGCTTTTTTATGAATATATCTGTTCTTGGCTGTGGTCGTTGGGCAAGCTTTCATGCTTGGTATGCCAATCATATTGGTCATAATGTAAAAATCTGGGGTAGAGAAGGCTCTAAACATCTAGAACAGCTACAAACTACACATCAAAATGAATACCTTAGTCTATCTCCTGATATTACTTATACAAATGATTTGAAACTCGCATTAAATTTTGCTGATACAATCATCATCTCCATCAGCTCTCAGCAATTGCGAAACCTAGCTAAGGAAATCAAAAAAACTGATTTATATATGCAAAAAACATTTATTCTATGTATGAAAGGTCTTGAAATTTCAACAGGAAAGCGTCTATCTGAAGTATTCACTGAAGAAATTGGCGAAGATTGCCATGTAGGTGTTTGGGTAGGCCCTGGTCATGTTCAAGATTTCTTAAAAGGCATTCCTAATTGCATGGTCATTTCAGCCAAAAATACAGATATCAGTAAACATATTATCAATATTTTTAGCAGTGATTTAATTCGTTTTTACTATAGCGAAGATTTAATCGGTACAGAAATTGGAGCTGCTGCCAAAAATGTAGTAGGTATTGCTGCCGGTATGCTCGATGGTATGCACTACACTAGCTTAAAAGGCGCTCTAATGGCACGCGGTACTTATGAATTATCTAATTTAATCAAAGCTTTAGGCGGAAATAATATGACAGTATATGGTCTTAGCCATCTTGGAGATTATGAAGCTACTTTATTTTCAGCATATAGCAATAACCGTTGTTTCGGTGAAGATTTTGTCTTAAACAAACCATTTAGCAAATTAGCCGAAGGTATTTACACTATGCAAGCTCTCTTAAAACTTGCTGATAAACATCATGTAGAATTACCAATTTGCGCTGTCATCAATGAAATTGTAATCAATCATAAAAATCCTAAAGAAGAATTATTAAATTTATTCATGCGACCTTTAAAAGCTGAATAATACAGGTGGTGAAGCTATGTCAACATTTGCGATTACTTTAAAAAAATTACTTCAAGAAAAAAACATGAAACAAAATGAACTAGCACGTTTAACTAAAATTAATAAATCTTCTATCAGCGAATACTTATCGGGAAATTATCAACCCAAATATAAAAATATCCTAAAAATAGCTGAAGTCTTAAATGTATCTCCAAATATTTTCTTGGAAGATACTTCTAGCGAAGAAAATGTCAAACGACTTCCTATCTTAGGCAAAATCGCTGCTGGTATTCCCATCTTAGCTCAGGAAAATATTGAAGGTTATTTGCCTTATGATGATAATGATGCTGATTTTTGTCTACGTATCCATGGTGATAGCATGATTAACGCTCGCATCAATGATGGTGATATCGTTTTTATCAAACAACAATCAACTGTAGAAAATGGAGAAATCGCTGCTGTCTTAGTCAATGATAGTGCTACCTTAAAGCGTGTTTATTTCGTAGATGATACAGTGCAACTGCGCTCTGAAAATCCTAAATATAAACCAATGGTTTTCTCTAAAAATAATTGCGATAATTTCCGCATACTAGGAAAGGCTATCGCTTTATACACTAAATTTTAAATAAAAAAGATGCTTTGAGAATATATATCTCAAAACATCTTTTTTTATTTCATCAAAATAGATTAAATTACAATATATTAATCAACCATTTTCATGCCACATTCTTCCATGAGTTTCTTGGCTTCTACATATTGAGCTATACCTTGAGCTACTTTTTGAGCATCTTTCATAGCTACAACTACAGTAGCTGGTCCATTAACTACATCTCCACCAGAGAAAACTCCATGTCGCATAGTCATACCATATGGTTTTTCACGAGTTTTTACAAATCCATTTTCATCTACATCAATACCGCTTGTAGAGTCTACAATTCTGCTAGCAGGTTTTTGTCCTATAGCAATGATTATTTTATTTGCAGAGAAATATTCACGTCCATCTGTATCTACGACTTTGTCTAATGCTTCATCAAATTCACGTACCGAACATTTTATACCTGTTACTGCATCTTCTCCTGTGATTTCTACAGGACCTCTTAAAGCGTGTATTTCTACGCCTTCTTCTTTAGCTGCATCTATTTCAGATTTTAAAGCTGCCATATCTTCTTCACGACGACGATTTACAACTTTTACAGATTTTGCCCCGCAACGCATAGCTGTACGCGCAGCGTCCATAGCAGTATTACCACCGCCAATTACCACTACTTCATCGCCTTCTTTGATTGGAACTTCATTAGGGTCAACGCTATTGCTATTGGATAATTCCACCATCTGCAAGAAATATGTGGCTTGAATTACACCTTTTAATTTAGCACCATCTATTGGTAAAGATTTAGATAAAGCATTACCAGTACCGATAAAAATAGCATCAAAGCCCTGATTAAATAATTCATCTACTGTAATTTCTGTGCCTACCATGATATTTAATTTAAAATCTACGCCTAATTTTTTAATGCGTTTTACTTCACGACGAACTACTTGTTTTGGTAAGCGAAATTCAGGAATACCGTACATCAATACTCCACCAGCTTCTGGCTGAGAATCAAATACTGTTACCTTAAATCCCATTTTAGCTAAATCCCCAGCTACTGTAAGACCAGCAGGGCCTGAACCAATTACTGCAATATTTCCAGGCTGAGATTTCGCTACATTTGGAGCCACTAATTCAAGTTCTCCGTCCATGTCGGCAATAAATCGCTCTAATTTACCAATTTTTATTCCTTGACCTTTACGTCCCAAAATACAAGAACCTTCACACTGACGTTCATGCGGGCAAACTCTACCACAAACTGCTGGTAAATTACTACGCTGAGCAATAATCATACTAGCCTTACCTAAATCGCCATGCGATAATGCATCTATAAATTCTGGAATATTATTACTAATTGGGCACCCCGTACGACACATTGGCTTTTTGCAGTTCAAGCAACGTTTTGCTTCAACAATAGCTTCTCTAAGCGTATAGCCATTTGTCTCGTATCCTACATCAGCTGTATTTGACATATAATTCACCTCTATGGTTTTAGTACTAAATTATTTATATTAATTATATCATTAAATCAAACTAATATACAATTATTTTAACAAAAAAAGCCATCAGTTATAAGAACTAATAGCTTTTCTTCGTGAAATTTATATTTTATTTTTAACGTTTTTCAATATTTTTAACTTCTAATTCGATACCGCCATGCCAATCTTTATCTACTTCAGCATAAATGCGTACAGGTGTATCCATAGATAATTGATACCATATATCATCATCAACTTCTACTGTCATAGAATTTCCTTCATTATCAGTAAATGTATATAAATCTTTGTAGATATGTTCAGTGAATTCGCCATCTACTAATACACGTTGTTCGTCCCAACCGCTAGCTTTAATATCTGCAATTGTTGTTACTTGAGCACTATTGTGGTGCTTAGCTGCGAATACGACAGCTGTACCTAAAACAAAAACAGTTACTAAACTCAATACTACCGCTAACATTTTTTTCATATTATCACTCCTATATATTTATTAAAAATAAAATCCTTATTTATTATTTTTATCAGGTAAATAAACTCCAACATTTTACACTTATATAATAAACAATTATTATTAAAGAATAATTATATCCGAATTAAAATTAGATTAAAAATAGACGCTAGGACTTTTTATTTACTAAAAAAAATGGTTTTATATATGTAAGAAGTATTTTTAGGAGGAATTTTTATGAGCAAAATTTTAATTGTAGAAGATGAACACCGCATTGCTCGTTTTTTACAAATGGAACTAGAGCATGAAGGTTTTTCAACTGCCAGTGAGAGTAATGGGCTACGAGCATACGAGCGTATTATTCAGGAAGATTATGATTTAGTCTTACTAGATATTATGCTACCGGATATGGACGGATTGACCATCTGTCAAAATGTGCGCAAATTATCCGATATCCCTATCATCATGCTCACAGCAAAAGACGAAATAAATGATAAAGTAACAGGTCTTGATATTGGTGCTGATGACTATATCACTAAGCCATTTGCTATTCAAGAGCTTCTAGCTAGAATACGTGCTACCCTTCGCAAGCATAATAATTCTACTACTAAACCTGCAGAAGAACCTTCTGTGTTCAAATTTAAAAATATCCATGTATATCTTGACCGTCATGAAGTAAAAGTTCATAATCAATTAGTTGAACTCACTAAAAAAGAATATGATTTACTTTTATATTTATTACACAATCATGACCATGTTTTATCTAGAGAGCAAATCCTCCAATCCATCTGGGGTTATGAATATATGGGTGATACCAATGTAGTCGATGTTTATATTCGCTATTTACGCGCCAAGATTGATGATTATTTCAATGAAAAATACATTCATACAGTAAGAGGCATCGGCTATGTTATCAAAACTTAAGACTTATTTAAATATGTGTATTCATCCTCGTTTAAAATATATGCCTATTTCCCTAAAATTAGCTTTTATCTACAGCATCATGCTCTGCTTAATTTTAATTGTAACTTTAAGCAGTACCTTGATTGGCATACATTATGTGCTCTTTCACGAAGCTGAAGTATCCATCAATTTATCTGCTAATTATGTAGAGAAAAAAGCTAATAATGAAACAGTGCCAGAATTACTACAAGATGTAAAAAGTTCTGCCCTTATCCCTGGCGTTGTCATGCGTGTAACAGATAGCAATAATAATATAGTTTATGATAGTTTGCCAATGTATATATCTATCAATCACGTTCAGGACTCACTTGCTAGACAAGAAGAACATCCTCAAATTGAAGATTACATTCGCAACGCTCTTTTACCTTCAGATTTAAAATTTGTCAATTTTAAACATTTTTGGATTTTCTATACGCAAAGAACTATTGTCAAAAATGATGAAACGTATACACTTCATTTCTTGCGAACGATTACAGCAGAAAAAGTATTTTTAGAAGAATTATCCGAAACTATTTTTTATGCTGGAATTGCAGGGGTAATAATCTCCATTATTTGCGGTTTTCTCCTCAGTAGAAGATTATTAAAACCATTAAGAGATATTACCACGACTGTAAAAAATATTGAAATCCAAGATTTAAATCAACGCATCAAAGTACAGCCAACTAGAGATGAATTAGAAGAACTTTCTAATACCTTTAATTTAATGTTAGAGCGCTTACAAAAAGGTTTTGAGCAACAGCGTCAATTCGTATCTGATGCCTCCCATGAACTTCGCACGCCTGCCACTGTAATTTGCGGTTATTCAGATATGCTCGCTCGTTGGGGTAAAGATGACCCTCAAACTGCTGATGAATGTATCACAGCTATTCATTCTGAAGCCATCAATATGCAACGTTTGATTGAAAAGCTCTTATTCTTGGCTAGAGCAGACCAAAAACGTCAAGTATTGCATAAAGAGTCATTGAATTTAAAACCTTTAATTGCCGATATTGCCAAAGATACGCAATTAATCGCACCTCAACATACTATCACTTGCACTCATAATGATGATGGATATATTTTTGCTGATGAATTAGTGATGCGTCAAATGCTTCGTATCTTTTTAGATAATAGTATAAAATACACGCCAGACGGCGGAAAAATCACCATTTCCTCAGAAAATAAAGTCAAACATATGATTGTAAAAATCTCAGATACTGGTATCGGTATCGCTAAAGATAAACAAAATAAAATCTTTGAGCGTTTTTATCGCGTAGATAGTGCTAGAACGAGAAACGGTGTCGGTGGTACAGGTCTTGGTCTTTCCATTGCCAAATGGATAGCTGATGCCCATGATATCGAAATCAGATTATCTAGCAAATTAAATAAAGGAACAACAATTATTTTAATCATTCCTAAAGATAATTAAATAAAGCACCTTAGGCTTAAATTTATGAGCTTAAGGTGCTTTTTCGTATTTTATTTATAAAATTTTAATCAGTATCTAGCTTGTCCGTTGATAAAAGAAATCATTGTTTTAGCTGGTAAAGTTACCATTGTACCATCTGGTTGTTGCCAAGAAATAGATTTTTTCAATACTCCAGAAGTTACATATCCTTCCTTAGAAAAGCTTATATCTTTACCACCTGCAAATTCTACAAATCCAGCCATTTCATCACCAGCTAAGCCTGTTTTAAAACCATATGGTCTTAAAAGAGCATCATCTCTCAAGCGACCATTTTTCACTGAACCATCAGGATAAAAACCTAATTCATATTGGTCTTCAAATGTAATCAGACCATATTTATCTTTATTCACACTTACAGTTACCTCTTCATCAATAGTACCAGATAATACAGTACCATCGGTCGCAAAAGTTACAGGCTTATTGCCTTTATAGCGTACATGAGCATAAGTTGGGAAAGGAATAGAAACACTTGTAAACGGATGGAAAATACGAGGATAGAAAATACTATTATTACTTTCCTCATAATAATCATTGATTACATTTCTCCAGCCAGTAGGACGAAGTGCAATATCGCGATTTAATACACCTGTTATCACTTCATTATTTTCATTTAATTCCACTACTGTACCTTTTTTGAATTTCAAATCATCATTTGCCACGCTAAAACCTTGAGGAACTAATACTTTTGTCTTATCTAAAGTCATAGTTTTTGCCTCTGCCATAGACATAGATAAGCCACAACATAATAAACCTACTGCTAAAAATACTTTTAATTTTTTCATTTTATCACCTCTTATATTTAATATGACAAAAGCTCATCAAAATTGATGAGCTTTTATTTATCTTATTATTTTAGCACTAAAATTATTCTGGTTTTTTAATTACTTCAATGCCACCCATGTATGGACGAAGTACTTTTGGAATTACTACAGAACCATCTGCTTGCTGATAGTTTTCTAATACAGCAGCTACAGTACGTCCTACTGCAAGACCAGAACCGTTCAATGTGTGTACAAATTCAGGTTTTGCACCTGCACTGCGACGGAATTTGATATTTGCACGACGAGCCTGATAATCGCAAACATTAGAGCAAGAAGAAATTTCACGATAAGTATTATAGCTTGGAAGCCATACTTCGATATCGTAAGTCATAGCAGCTGTGAAACCAATATCACCTGTACAAAGTTTTACTACATGATAAGGGATTTCTAAGAGCTGTAAAACTTCTTCTGCATTATTAACCATTTTTTCTAATTCATCATAAGATGTTTCAGGTTTAACGAATTTAATCATTTCAACTTTGTTGAACTGATGTTGACGAATAAGACCACGAGTATCGCGACCAGCACTACCTGCTTCTGCTCTAAAGCAAGCAGTGTAAACGCTGTAGTATTCTGGTAATTTATCGCCATCTAAGATTTCATCTCTATGGAAGTTAGTAGCTGGAACTTCACCTGTTGGTACGAGATAATAATCCAAGCCTTCAAGTTTGAACATATCTTCAGAGAACTTAGGCAACTGACCTGTACCAGTCATGCTGTCTTTATTAGCGATAAATGGTGCAAGCATTTCTGTATAGCCTTGTTTATCTACATGTAAATCCATCATGAAGTTAATCAAAGCACGTTCAAGTCTTGCGCCTAAACCTTTATAGAAAGTAAAACGTGTGCCTGTAACTTTTGCAGCTCTTTCAGGATCTAAAATATCAAGGTCTGCACCGATATCCCAATGAGCTTTTGGTTCAAAATCGAATTCACGAGGAGTACCCCAACGGCGAACTTCTGGATTATCGCTATCATCTTTACCTACTGGTACAGATTCATGGCACATATTTGGAATGCGAAGTAAAATATCATGTAATTCATCTTGAACTTCACGAAGCTGTTTATCTAATTGGCTAATTTTTTCACCAACTTGACGCATTTCTAAAATCACAGCATCAGCATTTTCTTTATTCTTTTTCATTTCGCTGATTTTTTTAGAAACAGCATTTTTCTGGCTTTTTAAATTTTCTGTTTCAGCAATGATTTCACGACGTTGTTTTTCAAGTTCCATGAAACGGTCAAGATTCATTGGATTATTTCTGTTTTTTAAATTCTGTAATACTAATTCAGGGTTATCTCTGACAAATTTTATATCGAGCATTATTTTAACCTACCTTTTTTTGTAACTAAATATGTAGTAATCTTAATTTTACAACATAATCCATTAAATTAAAAGTTTACCACATAATTATTTCATTTTCTATGGATATATATTTCAAAATCCATCAATATTTATTAGTTTTTAGTTTCTGTTCCCTTGATATCATCTAATAAACTTTGATTGCCATTTATTGGTTTTACATTAGCATATCTAAACAATTGTAAAAATATATCATGTGCTATTGGTGCTGCTACTTGACCACCATAGTACTCGCCACCAGCTGGGTCATTGATAATTACAAGCACTGTGAATTGAGGGTCTTCCACTGGTCCAAAACCACAAAATGAAGCGATATAATGTCCTGGCAAATATCCGCCATTTACCATATCGATTTTTTGTGCTGTACCTGTTTTACCAGCAATATGATAACCTTCAATACTTGCTTTAGAACCACCACCTGTGGAAACTACTTGTTCTAATACAGATTTCAAAGTCTTATCCACATCAGAGTCAATACAACGGCGAACTTCTTCGCGTTCCATTTGCTGATATACTGTGCCATCAGCATTATAAATAGCCTTCACAATATGAGGTTTTAACAATACACCATCATTTGCTATAGCAGACATAGCAGTGATCATCTGAAGTGGTGTTACCGCGATACTTTGCCCAATAGAAGAAGTCGCTACGTCAGAAGCAACCATATCTTTTGGATTGAATAAAATCCCAGATTCTTCACCTGGAAGCTCAATACCTGTACGTTCGCCAAAACCAAATTTACGAGCATAATTCATCAAGCGCTCGCCACCTAATTCCAAACCTAATTGAGCAAAACCTGTATTGATAGAATTTTTTACAACATCAAGGAATGTAACTGTACCAAAGCTATCGCCACTCCAGTTTTGAATAGTTCTACCTGAAACTTCAATAGTTCCTGGGTCAACAAAAATATCTGTTGGTGATACTAATTTTTCCTGAAAACCAGCAGCCGCTACAATAGATTTAAATGTAGAGCCTGGTTCATAGATATCTGATACAGCTCTATTTTTCCAAACATTAGGATCATATTTATGGAAATTATTTGGGTCATATGATGGTCGAGATGCCATAGCCAAGATATCGCCATTTTTGGGGTTCATTACTATAGCTGTTACTGATTCAGCACCATGATCCATCATCGCCTTATCCAAAGCTTTCTCAATGATAAATTGATACTGTGCATTGATAGTCAACTGGATATTTTTACAATTAGCATCTACAGGTGAATTCTTCAAAAATACAGAGTCCATAATTGGTCTAGCCAAAGCATCTGTAAAAATAGAAGAAGTTTGTTCTTCACCTTTTATCATGCCATCAAATTGTTGCTCAATACCATCTAAACCTTTATCATCTGTACCCACAAAACCGATTACATTGGCAGCTAACATATCATTTGGATAATATCTTTTACTTTCTTGAATAAAACCAAGACAAGCTACATATTCAGGTTTTTCCTTCATTAAATTTTTCAAAGCCTTCGTTTCTTCCGGTTCCATCTGTCTTTTCACCCAGACGAAACCACCACCTTGAGCGATATCATCTAAAATATCCTTTTCGGTAAGCCCTATCAAAGGAGCTACATCTCTTGCCGTCTGTTCTGGATCTTCCACATGATTAGGATCAATATATAGAGAGCTAACCATTGTACTTATCGCTAGCTCTTTCATTTCCGCATCATAGATAGTACCACGAGGCACATGAAGCACAGATGACTCTTGGACTTGCGACTCCAAGCGAGATAACATTTCATCTCCACGAACTATTTGCACCCAAGCATATCTAGCCATAACGCCAATAATAAAAATGAGCAATCCTATGAATAAATAAATTATATGCATTTGCACTTTATTTACTTTTTTTACTATTTTTTTATTTTGTCCACTATTTTTATCCATAATCTTCTTAGCCTAAAGACCTACGATAAAATACCTCACTTTCCTTAAACATAACTCTAATTATATCAAATTTTACTATAAAGATATATTTCTAACCTTGAATTATCTAAAAAATTATTTCATAGGCAAACAATCCATTTAATGATAAAATATTAATTGTATCTAAGTATACATATTTACATTTACTAAAATCTATTGAGGTGAGTTTTATGAAAGTAATTAAAACAACTAATGCACCTGGTGCTGTAGGACCTTATTCCCAAGCTATCGAAATCGACAATCTTGTTTTCGCTTCTGGTCAAATCGCTTTAGACCCTGCTACTGGCGAAATGGCTGAAGGTATCGAAGCTCAAGCTCATCAAGCTTTAAAAAATGCTCAAGCAGTAATCAACGCTTCTGGCGCAAAATGGGAAAATGTAATCAAAACAACTGTATTCATCACAAATATTGATGATTTTGCTAAAGTAAATGAAATCTATGCCACTTACTTTACACAACCATATCCTGCTCGCTCCTGTGTAGAAGTAAGTAAATTACCAAAAGGTGCCTTGATTGAAATAGAAGTAATCGCTAAAAAATAAGCTTTAACTTAAAAATAGGAATGATACAAAAAATATCATTCCTATTTTTTTATGCCAAATTATATTCTTTTATTAATTTAGCAAGTAATGCTCTGCAAGCTTTATCTACATCTGCATATGTTTCATCAAAATTATCTGTATACCATGGGTCTTTTACATCACGATTTTCACCGACAAAAGACATCATCTTATATACTTTATGCTCCGTATCTTCACCGATAATATAGCTTAGATTGCATAAATTATTATTATCCATCACGATAATATAATCATACATATCATAATCTTGCTTTGTTATCTGCACAGCTTTTCGCTTGCTAAATGGAATATTCATCTCACGAAGTTTTGCTTTTGTACCATAGTGAGTATCACAACCGATTTCTTCACGACTTGTAGCGGAAGAATTGATTATAAATTTATCAGCTAAACCCGCTTTTCGCACTAAATCTTTCATCACAAATTCAGCCATAGTTGAACGACAAATATTACCATGACATACAAACATTAGTTTTATCAAAATACTTCATCTCCTTATAAATTCTTTATTTCCTTAAATTCTAATTTAATTAAAATAAAATAATTGTATTATCTTTGCTTAGTGGCTCCATAACTTTTGCATATTCAGCTATAGCTGACAATTCAATATTATTATTGCTTATAAAAATCTGTATTGGCTTACTAGAAAAGATATTTTTTATCTCCGCCTGAAGTTCTTCAAATACTTTTTCCACCTGTATTCGTCTAATTTCTAAATCCATTTTAGGTTTAAAAAATAAATATACTAATTTAGCTGATATATCTTTATCTTTTTGCGAAGCAATTCCCCAAAGATGACATAAAAACTGTTTAATATCAAATCTTATTCTTTGTTTTTTTATACCAAAATTACATAGTTCTACTTTAAACTCATCTATATCTGAACACTTTTCATAAGAAAAACCAAAATCATTTTCTTGTCCATAAAGCAAATTCCAATAACTTTTCTTTAAATAAATTGAGTGCTGACTAAAAATCTCATGACATTTTACTTCAAAATAAATATTCGCCTTAGGGATATAAGCATCTAAATTAGCAGTTGCATTAACACCTTTAATTCGACAACTATGCTCAAAAATTATATCTTCACTATTGTTAAATTGCTTATATCCATCTCTTAAAGCCAAATAACAAAATCTTGAAGATGAAGCAACACTTGCCATCTTTGGTGGCATATTTCTTTTCTCTTTTAATTCGCTTCCTTTACCATGATTATACTGATTATAAAATTTATTATATTTACCATTTTGCATTTTAGAAATAAATTTATTATAAGCTTCTTTATTATAGTAAATATCATAAGACTTATCTTCTATTTCATAACCAAAATAATCATTGCCAAATACATCAACCAAATTCTTTTTTATAAAACAATCAAATTCATTTTTGCTAATCATTATAGACACTCCAGCAAAACACAACATTTATTTTTATCAAAATTTTCATCTCTAAAAAAATCTTCTATACAAAAAATTAATTTATTCGTTAAATAATAATATAAAATAAAAATTACCTTCAGGGAAATTCTAAAAAAGAACTCTCTGAAGGTTTTATTATGTTATTTCTACTGATAATTTCTGTCTATTAGGATAACTCCAACTCTATTTACAAGCTTATATTTCATCCCATTTTAATGTAAAAACATATCTATCTTATGATAGTAAGACAATCCTATTAATCAGACCTATTATTATTTATTTTGTAATTTTATATTCTTTACTTAGCGAACCTGTAAATAAGGTTTTTGCAGTATTTCCTGTAAAAGACATAATTGCCTCTTGAACAGCTTTCTGTTTTAAATCCAAATAACGACATTTATTTCCTTCATTTGTCACTACAAGAACAAATGAAAACATTTCAGGATGTTCTTGTAAATATAATACATAGCCTCGTAATCTTGCAATACTATCACCCATCCAGTCACCATGTGGATCTACAATTGCACATTTAATAGAATCACCTACTTTACGGAAAAACAAAAAATCAGGATACATATTTATCCATTCACCATTTAACTCATATGCAATTGATAACGATGCTTGTAAATTATTTGGTTGATTACGATACCAAGCAACAGTCTTAGAAGAATCTAATTCCTTCAATAATATAGCTTCTTCCAAATCATTCAATTTAAAATATGCCCATCCATTATCATCACTAATGATATGCTTTGGATACGCTTTATTATCTTTATTCTGTCGAGTAATTGCAGCATGAATATTCAAGTTACGCTCAACATATGATTTAGTATTTCCTTCTATACGTTCCCACGTTTCTTTTGCCTCTTCATCCAAAATCTCATATCGCTGAGGCCCATATTGCTCTAATAAATCATTTGTTTTCTGGCTTGCCCATTCTTCCATTGTGTGTACAATTTCTAAACATCTTCCAACAGCTGAAATTCTACAAATTGCCTGTTCTTCGGAAGCCATCTCGTCTTCCATACGTTTATTAATATAAAACTTGATTTCATCAGATGCACCCGAAAATACATTTTTCACATCATTGAAATAAGCTATCAAACGTACACTATCATTCGCAACAAGCTCGTCACGGTCTTCAAAGATTTCTCCAGTCAATGGATCTACTCGTTTTACTAATACATTAGTGCTTTTAATATCATTCAAAGCACGTTTATACTCGTTTGGATATTTTAAAATCGCACTTTCTATATTATTGTAGAATTCTTCTTCCATTTCCTGTTTCAAATTAGAATTTTCATCCAAATACTGCTGGATCACATCCACACAATCTCTTAAATCCAAAAATGGATTTGTTTTATCTCGTCTAACAAACCTAGAAATCAAGCCTTCAAAGCATTCTTTAATTTTTTCCTCATCTTCTTTTGGAAGTCTTTCCAAGATATCGTCTAATTCTTCTATCGTTTCCTCAATATCATCCACATTCACTGTAAACTCATCTTCTGTATTCACAGCAAATTCTGTCCCAGCTAAAGAATTAACATCAAACGAAGTGCTATAACATTTCTCACTTTCATTAATTTGGAAATTATCTCCAGTTTCTTTATATGCGACCGATTTATTTGTGTTTAAAATATTTTTTGAATCTGATTGATTTGCTTGTTTTTGTTCTCTTCTATGTTCTACTGATTTCTTAACATCTCCAAAAAAACGAACTTCTGCAGGATTTTTCATAACATTTCCAGGTTCCACAGGAACATTGTCCTCTTTCAATCGTTCTACAACAGCCTCAACTGTCTCCGCATTATATTCTGGCAAATAACAAGCCACTGTATTTAGTTCTTCTACATCCTTAATACGTCTACCAAGTGGAGTACGAATCATACGACCAATTAACTGTGCAATATAAGTTGGATCGTTTCGTTTTCTACGAGAATAAATAACCTCCGCACGAGGACAATCCCAACCTGTGGATACAGCATCTTTAGCAAATAATACTTTGATTTCTGTATGTACTTCCACTTCATCTGGTTTTACATAAGGTATCGAACAACCTGATGCAATAATATCATTATGCTCACCAAAAACATTAGCGAAACAATCTTCATCTAACCAAGGCAAAGTCTTTTTAATTTGCAAACAAATTTCTCCCAATGTTTCATTAGATATTCTATCTTCTACCTGTACAATCATCAATGGTGTAACCATTGGTGTATCAACATGAGATACACAATACTTCTTCCACAGTTTAGAAACAAAAGCTAATTTAATACATGCTTGTGTTAAATCTTGATGTTTTGTATCCGCTGCTTTCTTTGGTGTACGAAGCTCAATTACATCTTTGATAAGACCTGAATTTTTGACAAAAGATACAGGAACATTTACAGCAGCTTTCACATCTCTATTAAGCCGACCATCCATTGCCTTTTGAAATCTTTCAGGTGTAGCTGAAATACCAACTACACAAGGCATTGGTTTATTAATTCCTTCTTGTCCATCAATAATAATACTATAAATTGTTTTGTTTCTGTTATCACTTGTTCCTTTATCACTACCCGATTTTCCAAGACCTCTATGTGCCTCATCAATAAATAAAAACAAATGAATATCTGTATCTTCAATGGTATCATTCAACACATCATAAAAAGAACGACCACCTTCATCTTCGTTAGATAACCTCTTTCCTTTACCAAGTAACTGACGATTTAAGAAATATACATGTCCTGCTTCTAATTTTCGATGACTCTTTGCAAAATCAGGGCCTATTGCTTCCATAACAGTAGCTCCATTCAATAGATCTGTCGCATCATCAAATCGTTTCATTGTTTGGTCATTCAAACTTGGACTGTCAGACAACCATAAAATTGTTGCCTTTTCGTCACCAGCATAATTTTCATTTCCATAAAATAATCCCTCAGCTACCGCAGCAGAAATAACGGTTTTCCCAGCACCTGTAGGTGCTGTTAAAGCTACAGCAGATAAAGAGCCATCAGCTTCGTAGATTCTTTGCATAGAATCCATCTTTTTCAATAATTGTCCAACAGCCTCTTCTTGAAATGCTTTTAATTTATACCTCATTAATCTAAACCTCCCTCTCCACAAATTTCAAAAGTTCTAAGAAAAGACTCATACAAACGATGTACACGAATCCCAGGAAGTCGTTTGCACATATTACTGTATCGTCTTTGGTCATCAGTTACTACAAATACATTTTTGATATTTGGTTTCTTCTTTACTGTGTCACAGAATTTAGAAGCCTGCCCATAATCAAACAACACCCCATAATAATCTGTTGTCAAATAACTCTTACCAATTCGCTTAATAATTGGTCCCTGGCAACCAGCAAGCATCCATAACATCGGAGCAATTGCATCAAAAGCTCTATCTAAACGAATCGGCCATGCAGATTCGTATGTCAATTCACAAAAAATGGCATTCGCTTTGAAACCATCTGACTTTAGCAATGAATATCCTAAATTAATATCCTTTGATGGCTTTCCATAATCCCCTTCCAATGGAATACCATTGATATCGTGACCTTCGATACTACATACGGTTCTAGGCCATGTAACATAATTAGCAATGCCATATTTTTCCCAATCTGGGTCTGATGGACGAAGCCCCTTTTTACTAAATTTCTTTTCTTCTGTGTCTGATACTTCATTATTTGTAACACAAATACAACGGCGATAGCCGCCATCTTCAGCATTTAATAAATTCACTGCATGAAGTGTTGTTCCTGAACCGGTAAAGAAATCTATAATCAAAGCATTAGGTTTATCTGAAACAAAATATTTTAAAGAATCACGTACAGCATACAATGACTTAGGAAATGGAAAACGTTCATTACCAATAATCTCTTTTAATAGACTTGTACCATATGTACCAGCATCATACAATTTATCATCCCATACCGTAGTAACACGATTAATCTTTCCAGAGGTTTCTACAACTATCTTACTCCCATCCTCACGCACACCTTTAATAGCCCATCTTCCTTCTTTTACTTTCTTTTTATAAGTAGTGCTTAAATATTTAAAAATATAAGGTTGTTTTCCATTGCCTTCTGTTATACGCACAAGTCCCTCATCAACTAACTTTTGTAAAGATTCACCTGTCACTCCCCAGTTCATTTCTACACCATCATCACGTACAGGAAAAACAGCAACGGCACCATCCAATTTTTCCACTGAATTTCTATCAATTTCAGGAGTTAATGGATTACCAATTTTTACGATTTTCTTTGTAGTCTCATCAACATATATCGGATAAAATTGTGCAACACCACCTTTTTTAGTTCCTCTTCGAGATGCATAGTCTGTTCTTCTAAGATAAAACCATCTAACTTCTTGTTCTGAACCATTTCCTTTAGGTAATACTACTTTAGCATTTCCAACTAATACAATATACATGTATTCATCTGCTCTCGCAAACATCGAATCTCGCTTGGCACCTTTTCGATTGATTGTTATACTAACCATTTGGATTCTAGCTTCTGGAAAAATTTGTTCCAATAACAATCCTAATCTTGCATATTCCACTTCATCAATCGTTACAATCAGTACACTCTCTTCGGAATTAAGCAGCTTTTTCGCAAGTTTCAATCTTCTTTCCATGAAGGCAAGCCACTTGCTATGACGATATTGGTCATTAGCATCTACATAATCACAATTGTATTTCCAATCCTTGGAATCCTTTTTATTGTATGGTGGATCAATATAAATACAATCCACCTGACCTGCATACGCATAAATTAATGCTTCTAAGGCGTGATAGTTCTCAGAATTGATAACCATGTGATACGGGTCATCTGGATTTCCTCTTTCTACTCGGTCAATTTCCTTCAAGCCTGGATAAATCACATCTTTATAACTTACTAAAGTTACAATATCCTCTACAGGAACCTCTTTACTTTCATCTTCTCGAATCAAAGTAGCAAATCCACTGTTCAATTCTTTCACAACCCAAGCAACTTTGTTTTCATCCTTTTCTTCTTTTCCTCGTTCAGGAAGAATATTTACCACATCATTAACAGCTGGTTTTTTTTTATATAAACGTACAGCTTCAGGCAAATTTTTTTCAAAAACAAGACCATATGAATGTTCTTTTGCATATTTTCTAATTTGACGAGCAAGCTCAGGATTTATTTTTTCAACTTCTGTAATTATCTCTTGAATATTAGCCATCCTATTTCTCCCCTCTTACTTAATCATATTTTGTAATATATTCGTTCCACAAACAAACCAAACTAAGTCCATGGGTACTAACAATTATTGTTAACCGTTCCTTTTCTTCCTTTAAACATAGACACAACAGCATTATCCTTTTTTCTATTTATAGTTGTTATAGCTATATCTTTTTTAAAATTATCTAAAAAACTTGTCATAATTCTTTCTTCTTTTAAATATTTAGTGTCTATATATCAATAAATTATAGCTACAAAATATTTATCTTTCAATTAACTTCTTATTTCTCACTTTACATTTTTTTTACAAGAAAACTATTTTTTTGCAATATTAATAATAACCTATATTATATCTTCTTCTATAATACTCTATCGTTCTATATTCTAAAACATCTCTCATATTATCTACAAAAACTTTATTTTTTATAACCTCTTTTAGATTTTCATTTAAAGCTAATGCAAAACCTTCTTTTTCTACAAAGAAGCCTTTCCCTGAAGCTTTTAGATATTTTATCGGCATGGATTTTGCTTTTGCTAGGTGCTGTTTATCTGTTATCTTTAAATATTTATCATAAGTCATATCACTTGCAAAATCTTTCCAGTTTTTATTTTTACTGAAAAATTCTTTCCATGTAGATAAAACATCTTCATCTGTTATCGCTGATTTTATATTTCCTTGATTATAAAAAGCATACAATATCGGCATTTTATATACTTTTTGCATATCTGTCATTTCTATCAAATTGATAAAATCTCTGCCAATAGTTTTATATACTGCTTTTTCATCATCAGACAACTCATTTAAATCATTTAAGAAATCTAAATAATGTCTGAATGGATTTTCTTTTGCATGGCTCATACAGTATTGATAAATACTATCTTCCATATAAGTGAATAACTCCACTCTTGTTGGTCTTTGCTCTAACAATTCCTTGATACGAAAATATTCATTATTTATTCTTTCCTTCATGGTTAAAGTTTTCATATCCATTTGTTTAAATAAATCTATTAATTGCATATCGAAATCAAGGATACAATCATCAGGTAAATCTTTTTCTTGATATATATAAGTTCTTTTGCTTTCTGTTGTACTATCAGTCAATAGCGAAATAAATTTGCCTGCTTTTACATAATTACCGATAAAATCCAATACATTTAAATATTTTTTTCCTTGATAAGTGCGAAGTCCTCTACCTAATTGTTGCAAGAAAATAATCGGCGATTGGGTAGGTCGCAAAAACATCACCATGTCTACAGAAGGAATATCCACACCTTCATTAAACATATCTACAGAAAAAATGACTTTTATCTGCCCTTGTTTCAATTTATTTATAGCTTCTTTTCGCTCCATAGCATACTCGCCACTGGCTTCACTGTAGACCGCCCCCGAAGCAATACCTCGTTTATTGAAGTCTTTCGCCATCATTTCTGCATGTTGTTTAGAACAACAAAAAGCTAAAGCTTGCTTTGAAGCATATTTTTGATAATATTTATAAATCAATTCAAATCTTTTTGTATTAGCTTGATAAATATTTGTGAGTTCTTCTTCATTATATTGACCTTTTACTAAATGCAAATGTGAATAATCTGTTTCGTCATATATCCCATAATAGTGAAAAGGCACTAATATTCCTTTATTTATCGCTTCTTTTAAAGTTATTTCATAAGGCACATTATAATCACATAATTCATATATATTTTTTCCATCTAACCGCTCTGGGGTGGCAGTTAAGCCTAAAAGAAATTTTGGCTTGAAATAATTCACTATTTTTTTATACTGAGCAGTAACTGCATGATGAAATTCATCTATGATGATATATTCAAAATAATCTTTAGGAAAATATGCTTCATTTAAGTATTCATCTTTAGCCAATGTCATAACAGAAGCAAAAATCATGGATTTATCTTTATCTTTTTGTCTTCCATAAAAAAGCCCATAATCTTCAGATTTACGAACATTTTTAAAAGCTTCTACTGCTTGATATAAAATTTCTTCTCTATGTGCTACAAATAATATTCTTTTATAATTAGCTGAGTCAAATGCTGATAAATACGTTTTGCCAATGCCTGTGGCTGCATGAATTAAAGCTTTTGTCGCTCCTTCATTTCTGCTGTTATTCAAAGCGTATAAAGCTTCTATCTGTACCCCTCTTGGCTGAATTAATGGCGTGATATTTTTATTTTCTGTTTTATATTGTTCTAAATCTTTAATTATTGCTGGTTTTCGCCAATATTTAGCATATCTATATAATTCTTCATCAGTGATAACAATAGCATGATTATAAAATAAATCCTCAAAAGTCGTGAAAAACTGTTGAAAACTATCTTTATCCAGTAAATTATTAAATCTATAATTCCATTCAATACCTGAAGTTAAAGCACTTCTTGAGATATTTGATGAACCTATATATATTTCACTATAGTCCTCATAATGAAAAAAATAGGCTTTGGGGTGAAATGAATGTGTATTATCATCATAAAATCTTAAATCTACTTGATTATTTAATTCTTGTTTTATTAAATATAATGCTGATGGCTGTGTTATATTTAAATAATTTCCTGTCAAAATCCTTATCGGTATATTCTTAGCTACTGCCTGTTTCAAATCTTTTAGAAGTAAACGCACTCCAGACTCCATCAAAAATGAAACAATGATATCTATTCTTTTTGCTTTATCTATACTGTTTTTTAATTGAAAATATAACTGCTTAGATTTTGTTTGTCCACCAGTTAAAACATTCGTAAAATCTCTTATTTCTTCCTTAAGATTAGATTGAGCCATTTTTCATTTCCTCGCTGTGGTCTTACATCTGCTGTTATCCATTGTTCTTCTACTTTTATATTGTCTACATTAGCAATCAATTTAGCAAAGCTATCTTCTGTCATATCTGTGAAAAATCTGCCGTTTCGCTCACCAGAAAAATCTCCATATTTAAATGATGTATAGATTATGCCTTCATCTTTTAGAGCCTTACTCATTCTCTTAAAAACATCAACTAAATCATCTAAAGATAAATGCAATATAGAAGAACAAGCCCATATGCCATCATATTTATTTACTATAGATAATTCATTAAAATACATATGACGAACTTTTATCTTCGTATATTCACTAGCGATTTTGCAAAGTTCTATCGAGCCATCTATCGCATCTACATTAAAATCTTTAGCTAAAAAATACTTTGTATCTCTACCCGAACCACAGCCAAAATCTAAAATATAACCTTTAGCTGGCAATTTATTTATAAACTTATCTTGAGTTGCCTTAAAATCCACATTTAAAGTTCCCTCAACGAATTCTTTAGCATTAGTATCATAATAATTTATAGTCTTATTCAACATAAAATAAACCCTTCTCAAATATATCAATATATTATTTTATTATACACTATCTATTTAACTAAAAAATTAATAAAAAAAGGATATGACTTTATGCCATATCCTTTACTTTTTTACATATTTTGCTCTAAAAAAAATTAAAGTGCTTGTCAAAAATGACGCACGCTCTATAAAACTCTATAGTTTTACTAGTAATTGACATACTCCCCATGCCTAAATGCAGGGGATTCTTGGATACAAACGATACTTGCCTACTAAAATAGCAGGTCTTACTA
>OJNQ01000503.1_pt1 | contig 30139 bp, 19 predicted proteins | sample 1597621 | NCBI WGS metagenome assembly OJNQ01 (sample SAMEA2452137, study PRJEB22498) | human gut metagenome | reverse complement strand
CGACCATAAAAACAAGTATGAGGAGGGCAACCGCAACAATTACCTGTTCAGGCTGGCTTGCACCTACAACGCTTACGGCATCCCCAAAGGAGAAGCCATTCCCTTCCTGCACCTCAACTTCACCGACCTGCCGCCCGAAGAAATCGACTCCCTGACCGACAGCGCCTACCAGCATGCCGATGAATACAACACCCGCAAACTGACTACTCCGCAATGGAATTTCCTCCGCACCGGACAGTACATCAACAGTCATTACGAAACGCGCTACAACCAGATGAAGCACCGCATGGAATGCCGCAAAAAGGGTGAAGATGATTTCGTCATGCTGGATGACATGGCAAGTAACAGCATCTGGATGGAGCTGAACGAAGCCGGTTATTCCTGCAGCGTCAAGAACATGGAGAATCTGATTTATTCCGATTTCAGTTTCTCCTACCATCCCATCCGCGAATATCTGAATCGTCTGCCCCAATGGGACGGCATCGACCACATCGGCCTCCTCGCCGGCAGCGTTCACACCATCCCTGCACAGACGGAGTTCTGGCTGAAAGGTTTCAGGCATTTCCTGGTAGGTATGGTTGCCGCCGCCACACGGGAAGAAGTAGTGAACCACCTTTGCCTCCTGCTATGCAGCAAGCAGAACTTGGGGAAAACCACTTTCATCAACAACATTCTGCCACGTGAGTTGCGAACCGATTATCTCAGCACCGGCATCATCTCCGCCGGAAACAAGGACGACCTCTCCCGCATGTCGGAATATATGCTTATCAACTTCGACGAATTCGAAGGCATGACGGGGCATGAACTAAGTCTGCTGAAGGACCTCATCACCCGGAAGTTCATCAGCATCCGCCTGCCTTATGCCCGCCATACCCAGAACCTGCCGCACTGGGCTTCCTTTGCCGGCACCTGCAACTATCCGCAAGTGTTGTACGACCCCACCGGCAACCGCCGTTTCCTCTGCTACGAAATTGAAAAGATCGACCGCCTCGATATCGACTATCCACAGCTTTATGCCCAGATCAAGCATCTGCTGGACAGTGGTTACCGCTACTGGTTCGAAGCCTACGAGAACGATGAGATAGAGCTCAACAACAAGCCTTTCCTCTTCCAGACTCCCGAAGAGGAAATGGTACTGACGCACTTCCGCAAACCGGAACGTTTCGAGAGTTTCAAGTACATGACGGTAAGTGAAATGGCGGAGGAAATCCGGAACAGAACCGGCTATCAATACAACCATGCCGGAAAGATTCTGATAGGAAAGATCCTCACCAAATATGGTTTCCAGTATGTAATGAGCAAGAATATGAGACGTTACGAGGTAATACTGCTGGAGGCGGAGAGTGTGAGAAATAATCAGTTGTATCAATAAAAAAGGGCTTATCATTCTGTCATTCAAAATCCGGTAAAAATATCATCCTTGAATGACAGAATGAAAGTTCTATTATAAAGCTTTTAAGGTAAATGCTTCCTTAAAATCAATCAACTTATTAGTTCCATAATACTTTTTCCAAGCATCTTCATTATGGCTTATCACAGAAATTTCCGCAGCGGTCGAATTCTTGAACGATTCATATACAGACTCTAAAATCAACAATTCTTCCGAAGAAAAAATATTCACATCCGGTGTCAACATTGAATCTAATTTTACACCGGAATAGCCTGATTCAAATTCAATAATATCCTGATCTATGCCATCTATCAAGCTATATACCCTATCCCATCTCACAGGGACAGGCCCATATTGAATAGCCTTATAAGCCAAACCACTCATAGCCCTTCCATACTTTTTATAACAAAAAAAGTCCGTATAGAAAAGCAGCTTATTCATTTTTGTATTAAACACGCCACCACAACGTTCTATAAAAAACAATAAGACATTCTTAAGTTTATAGTATGACTGCGTCGCATAACCATTTACACTTCCTCTTGTATATGAGTCATAAATCAGTTCTTCACCAATATTAGATGATTGACATTCAATCACTTTGTTCAGCTTAGTCAATATCTTCTTAAGTTCCTTCTCATCAAACTGATATCTTGCATTTCTCACGAATGTCTCAAAAATTACAGGATCTTTTATTAAGTTCAGTACTTTCCCATTAGCTTCACTTGGCATATCTCCACTTTCATACAATCGATATTGGTTGTCTCCAAATCCCAATATTTCCGACATTTTTAAAGCTGACAAGTCATACATTTCCCGTATCTGCTTTATCTCGTCAGGAAACGGAATACCATATTTTATCCTGTACTGATTATACACTTGTGCAAGATTTAATTCATCAATCTCTGTTGTTGTGAAATGCTCTTTAGTATCTTCACACTCATAATAAAGATAAGTGTATTGAAACTTCTCTTTACGAAATACTAATTCCGCATTTTCTTGCTGAAGGCATACATTTCCTCCTGTAAAAGGGCTTTTCATCATTTTCCTCCTTTAAATGGGTATTTCATCCTATATTCTGCAATATGAAATGAAATACATATCATTTTTCTACAAAAAAAATCATTAAAATTGAATAACGATCTTATTTTTCTAAATATCTCAACTTTAAAGTTGAGATACTTCAAGATACCATAGATGGTTAGGTCGAAGTGGGTTATTTCTATAACTTCCCGAATATGTTTAACTATAGTAAGTAATCACTTTCTATTTTTATCTTCCTCACGAAAGTTTTAGAAAGTAACCTATCTCTACCTAACCATCCCAATAAAAAAGACATCGTTACCATTATTCATAAACAAAAAGTATGATGAAATAAAAGCCTGAGAAACAGAGTTCAAAAAGTTGGCGGAAAGTCTCAAAAAAGCGGCGAAAAATTTGAAAAATACCACCATGTTTTCCAAATCTTTCGCCACTTTTTACTATAACCTCCTTATGAGATTTTCTCTATAATTCTTTAACTGTTATGCCAAAACTGCGGCAGGATTGTTCGTATACTGCTTTCAGATCTAAGTTCATCAGTTGTTCAATCACAGAACGACCTTTCGCACTAATGCCTTCATCAAACAGAAGTTGATTTTCTATTTCAGTGACGGTAGATCCTTCAATAACTGTTGAATGGGTAATAAGAGAATACATACAGTTACAGTATACGAGCATAGAGATTTCCTATTCTTTAAACCTTATCTCATAACTTTTAGTTACTGCTGAAAAGCGTTTATTATTCAAGAGGTCCTCCCCTTCTTCAAACATAAAAAGATTTCCAAGATATTTGATTCTTCTTAGTTCTTCATTTAGCGTGTTAGTCACAAAAATAATATGGTAAAACTTCTTCTCCTGCTTGGCTTTTTCTATCTCCGGTATCGTTATTTCAAAACAATTCTGATTATCTGCTTTTCCCTTAACCTCAACGAAATTTTTATTTCCAGTTCTGTCAGTATATTCGATATCATACCCCAATCCATCAGTCCCATGCGGATTGTAACCAGAATAAGCAGGTTCGACACGGGCAGCATATCTTGATACCCATTTAACATTTTCTATGTTCTGATCTTCCTGCAATTTCTCATAAACGATCATTTCAGCTACCATCCCTATAATTAGCTTCTGCCTATTATTCTTTTGCCCATCATATTTGAAAGAGCCATCGCCTGTTCCATATTGCTTGCCTGTTAATTGCATTTTTTCCGGTACACGACTAGGTTTGATATTCTCAATAACTGGCTTGCATTGATTAGCATATTTCATAGCTACCTGTTCCGGAGGAAGCTGTAATTCTTTAGTAGATATATTTTCTCTCTGATCTATTAGCCATTGCTTCATTTCTTTTGAAAGGAGTTTGATATGATTGAAATAAAGCAAACTTTGCCTTCTTTTATCTTCAATGAAAAGAGTTAATTCCTCTTGAGAATAATCTGTACCTGATAATAAAGAAATTAACCTATCCAAATTTTTCCGATAAAGAGATTGAAGATCGAATAGTATCTTTATACTAAGATCAGTCAAAGTAAAATCCATATAAGGGTAAAAGTTATTAAGACATTCTATAAAATGAGCTTTTACATCTATCCAGATAACATCTTGAGATACTACAGGATGAAAGGCACTGGTATATTGATATATCCATCCTTGATAAGTTGACTGTTCCTCCAGCGATAATCTACTCAACCTTTGGTAAAGAATAAACATAAACTTATTTTCAAATTTATTCTTTTCCTGATTAAGTAGATTCTGATAATAAGGATAGAAATCTACTTCCGGATATATATGCAAATTAATCTGCTCTCTTGATATGCCAAGTTTGTGAAATAAAGAAGATAACAGCGGAACATTTTCGTACCGATTGATATTATCAAAATTAACTTCTTCATTTATCTTTCTTACAGCCTCAAGTTCCAATCCCGCCAATGAAGCTATTTCTTTTATATCGACCGTATCATTCACAATAATCCGATCAAAATTGGGTGTTTTTTTTGTGATAAAAACAGCTTGCCAAAACTTCTGTAGCTGGGTAAAATCTGGAGCATACAGTATTTGCCGGATTTCCTCTATCCGAGTAACTGATATGTCATAGTCTGCAAGGTAATCTGCTTTATTTTTTGATTTTATAAATTTCCACAAATCAATATTGAATCTTTTTAAATCACGATCCAGCATACTCATAAACAATTCTGTCAAACAGGCAGCAATAAGTTTCGGTTGCCTTAAACTGTCGTTCTTAATATGGAGAATAAAATTTCTTCTGGTTTTCTCAATATAATAATCAGATTCAATAATCAAACCAGACAGTTCGCCAACAAATATTTCGGTCTCTACTTTTTCTTTTTTCCAGACCTCTACAAGCTTCAGCGCTTCAAGGTATGAAGACATAGAAATATCAAAATTATATTCCAGCAATGCAATTGCTGGCGGCAAGTCAGTAAAAAACTCTATTAAAAAAAATTCCTTTAAGGCAGGAGATTCAACTAAGTTTTTAGTTATTGAGTTAGAAAAACGTCTCCCTATTTTTGCCGCAATTTTCCCAAATGTATTCCTATCCCGATTGGTGAAATGCGGTTGTATTTCTGCTCGGACAGATTCAGGTAACAAGTCATAGTTAAGTTTATCGTCAATATAATAGATATTTTCCGGATACTCCCATTTTGACCTTCCAATGGTTTCATTAATGGCCAACATAGGTGTATTGCAAATTGTCCTCACCTCATTATCCGAAATCTCATTCTTGTCATAGAAATCGAAAACCTTACTTAATATGCGATTATAGAAATCTGTAAAGTCCTTCCCTTCAGGTATATATTTATGGTATCTATTATAAATATGTTTGAGAAGCCGATTAAAATTATCCACAGTATTTCCATCCAGATGACATAACCCCACCGACTCTATAAAATCACGGTTATTTTCAAAATCAATTGGAAACAGCCTGAGATATTTAGATATAACTTTATTATGAACTTTTGAAATATCAGCTAAACGCATTCCTACAATATACGCCAGTGAATACACTTTTTCATCGTCATCCAAGACAATCCACCGTATCCTGGACAATTCTTCGCAAAATGATGAAAATTTCATTATTGCAGAGGATTGGGCATCGTGCTTATAGCTAAAACCATTGGAATATTTCATTTTAGGCAACCACGTAGCGCTCATAAGAGACTTATAAAGTTCCCAATTTTCTACAATAGTATCAGTAAACCATTTTGTATACTTTACGGGTTTGTCCAGCATACGGTCATTCTCAATATAAAAAGGCGTATCATTAAGGTGCGTGTTACGCTGGATATGCTTCACCCGGATATTACCATCTCCACGGGATGCGATCTGCACATCACTGCTGATATAAAATGCCGGTATCTCCCATACTCCACACAACTTAAGGAAATCTTCGACACGATTTTCCGCTTCTATTTCTTCCTTTCCCGGTTCCTCTTGCTTAAATACGGTTTCATCAACAAAATAGCCCTCAGGATATAATTCCCGCAATTCTTCTTTATCAAAATAGACCGGATGCTTAAAAGGTGATACCCAATCTTTTTGGCCTTTGACAGGAAGCTGTATCTTTTCTTTTATATCCAGCTCGGATCGTGCATCTTGTGGGTTCAGATGATAGATAGCATTCAGTATATCTACATTAGGAACAGTCTTTTCATCGAATAATTTTAGCAACCTTCGGATCAACTCATTAGTATTAAACTCTTTCACCGCAATACGTGTCTCTCTAATTTCGAGTTTTATACCATTATGCATAAAGTGCACATACTTCTGGATGCTGGCAGGTAGTGAAACCGGATTCCTCCGCCCCCCATAAAAAACATCCTCTTCGTCGGATATCAATTTCCAGTGATTGGTCAACAATATCCTCTTGCCTGAGACATTTAAATCTTTATGTCTATCAATATATCGGTAAAGATTCTGAAAAAAGTCAAGATTCTTAGATTTTGCCTGTTTTTTAGCCTCCTGCTCGATGCCACTGGCAATATCTTCATAATTTAAGTAATATATATCAAACTCAGCTCTCAGCCATTCAACAACAGGGGCCGACCCAATATAGATAATTGGTTTACCATCAAACCGATCATCAGGAAAAAGTCCTTTATCGAATCCATCTGCAACAATCACTTCTGATGTTTTATAATATTTCCGTGAGTGTTGATCATAAATGAATTTTTGCCCCTTCAACGTCTCAACCAGTCCATCATAAAGTTCTTCCAGTCCGGCGTCTTCATTCCTTTTAAAACAAAGAATTTCGTTTGTATTGTATTTTCCCCTCTTTAATAATTTCAGCATACCACTCCCAATATACTCACCTATTTTACGAAGCAGGTATTGGTTCAAAGATGACTTGCGAAGCCGTGTTCGTTCCGGATTAACTAAAAAATAACTATGTATCATAAAGCGAAAGCCGGAACGAATATTGAGAGGGTAAAACAAGTACAGTTTTGCATTTGCATCAGGTACAAATAAATTCTTCTCATCAAGTTCAAGCACAATATGAATATCAATAGATGTGCTATTACTGTATATTTCCTTTTCTTTTCCTTCAAGACTATTCAGAATATCGTCAGGAAGAAAGTTTTTTTCATTTGGGACGTAATACCTGAATCGGTTCAGTATTTCCTTACCATTATCAACAACTATAAGATTTTTCCGGATATCCTTCTGGATATTATATATCGTCCTTTGAGTTGGAGTTGTAAAATCTACTTTCTGTATGTTACCCAACAACACAAGTTGCCTGGCTTTAATTTCTCCGAAATCAGCACAAATTTTTTCTTCTGCAAAACTTTCTTTAAGAGGAAGTTCAATCTTTGTGAGAATACCTTTCTCGCGCTCTTCGCTTGTCAATGCTCTTGAACGGTAATGAGGGAAAAAGAATAATGGCAATTGATTTTCAACAAGGTTACTATTATACTGACTCAGCACTTCCATCGTAAGCTTTCTATCAAAATATATAGCCCCTTCAGTGGTAACGATACGAGGTGTATCTGAAACTTCCAGCGTCGATTTAAAACCAATACCTTTGAATCCAATAAAGTCTAGGCTTTGTTTCGGACTCTGCCCAATGGAAGTGATCGATGCAATCCCCTCCTCACTGAAAGGAGCACCAGTGTTTGCTATTGACAGTACATTGTCTTTAAGTTCAATATAAATATCCCCCTCTTGTGATGCCTCCTTGTTGGCGTCTCTCACATTTTGTATTAATTCGAAGAAGTAACGACCTTCATACGCTTGTTGAAGATATTTTTCTGCTTCACAGATGGTTTTCAGTCCCCGTTCAGAATTCCTACAGGAATCTTCAAACAATGATAATGTTTTTTCCTTTATACCCATAAAACCAGCTTGTCTCAAGATTTATTTTCCCCTCACGACTATTCCACAAGATTAACTAACGAGGCAAAGATAATAAAAGCAAAACTAATTTAACAATAAAGAGATAAAAAAGATAGAGAATACATCAATTATGACTGAAAATCTGACTCACAAAATATTGAGGGGAAAAGGCGGATTACTCCGCCTTCCATCATTCATCCTCCGGCAACTCTCCTGCCCGTATCCACTTTGCATACGTCAGCAACGTCTCTCTGCTCACAATCTTTCCCGTATCCACACTCACCACATCTATCACCGAAGCCAGCGAATGGATAATCTGTGTATAATTTTCCACTCCATTGTAGCGCAACTTCCCTTGCTCTATCAACTTTACAATGACTTTGGCAATCTCCTTCGGATGGCCGTAATACTCTAACCTTGCAGGTGTATCATGCTTTTCTACCTGCCGAAGCTGCCGGAGCAGACTTTTTTTTCTCTACACCTACCAGTAGCTCTTCAATGAGCGCATACTCGCAATCACTGGCTATTTTCAGTGCATCGCGCAATTCTTCAATTTCCATAATTAATAAAAATATTTAATATTAATAGGAGACTATGGTTAGTGCATAGTCTCCCTGTTGTTAACGTGTTAAGTTAACCATCACCGTCTTCTCTCTCTTACATAAGAACGATGTCCATAAATTATAATCACCACAAAACAAATAAAAGGAAGTACAAATGAAATATTCACAGCAGGCATACCGAACAAGATTTGCATGTCAATAATACTCGCCTGAAGCGGTGGCAGCACCGAACCGCCCAGAATCGCCATTATCAAACCCGCAGCACCAAACTTAGCGTCATCACCCAATCCCTGTAAAGCTATTCCGTAAATCGTAGGGAACATCAATGACATACAGGCAGATACACCCACCAGACAATACATTCCCCCGATATCCTGAATAAAGATAACCCCAATTGTAAATCCACAAGCCGCAATAGCCAGAACCTTCAACAGCAACCCCGGACTGAGATAGCGCAAGATGAAAGTACATATAAACCTACTTGCACAAAAAATGATCATCGCCACAATATTATATTGCTGAGACAACACTTCCGCCGCCTTTTCTCCCATCCCCTGAGACATGAATAAACGTGTGCCATATTGTATGACAAACGTCCAGCACATAATCTGGGCACCGACATAAAAGAACTGGGCAATCACCCCTTCCCTGTAATAACTGATAGAAAAGATACGTTTCAATGTCGGAAAGAAATTGATGTCGTGAGACTGGTCGGCATTCTTTGGCATTTTCACCATACGAATCAGTATCAACATCACCAGAATCACAATGCCGATAATCAGATAGGGAGCAATCAATACACCCAAATCAGAATCACGAACCGCTTCGAAATCAGTAGTAGAAAGCTGACTGCGTTCCATCGTATCCATCGGGCTCAAACGATTCTGTATAAAATTCATCGCTACATACATTCCCAGCAACGATCCCATTGGATTGAACGACTGAGCCAGATTCAAACGACGGGTAGCCGTTTCCTCCGTCCCCATCGAAAGGATATAAGGATTACTGCTGGTTTCAAGAAACGAAAGCCCACACGTCAGGATGAAGTAGGCTATCAGAAACGGGTAATAGCTTCCCGAAAGCATAGCCGGAAAAAACAGAAATGCTCCGAAAGCATACATACCCAATCCTAAAAGCACTCCCGCCTTATAAGAAAATTTACGTATGAACATAGCTGCCGGAAAGGCCATGGCAAAATAACCGCCATAGAAAGCAACCTGTACCAAAGCGCCATCCGTAACGCTCATACGGAATATTTTGGAAAAAGCTTTCACCATCGGATTAGTGATATCGTTGGCGAATCCCCACAAGGCAAAGCAACTCGTGATTAATATAAACGGAATCAGATAGCTCACACCATCCTTACTTATTATCGAAGTCTTCTTTGTGTTATTCATAAGACAAAAGGTTTCTTACTCACGGTTTATTACAATGCTTTTCTATAAAGTTCAAGAATGATCTCCTTAGAAACTTCACGCGGATTGCCCGGTGTGCATACATCCGCAAAAGCCGCCTCAGACAGGCGTTCCAAATCATCTTCTTCAATTCCCAACTCAGATAAATGCTGTGGGATGCCTACACGCATAGCAAGTGATTTTACGGCTTCCACAGCTGCACGGGCCGCTTCTTCCCGACTCATACCGGAAGTATATACATTCATGGCTTTGGCAATATCCACGTATTTATCGAGTGCGGCAGGCGCATTGAACTCCATGATAACGGGCAGCAGCACAGCATTAGCCACCCCGTGAGGAATATCAAAGATAGCTCCCAGCGGATGAGCCATTCCATGTACTACTCCCAAACCTACATTAGAGAATGCCATTCCGGCAATGTACTGTGCCACAGCCATGCCATTGCGTGCTTCAGAATTCAACGGTTCTTTGACAGCCGTTTCCAGATAGCGGGTAATCATTTCAATAGCTTTGATTTCGAACATATCGCTCATTTCCCAGGCACCTTTGGTAATCAACCCTTCAATGGCATGTGTCAAGGCATCCAATCCGGTAGAAGCGGTCAGGCTTTTGGGCAAGGTGTACATCAACTCTGCATCCACAATAGCTATAGCTGGAATGTCATTCGGATCAATGCATACCATTTTCTTTTCATTGACCTCATCCGTAATCACGTAATTAATTGTCACTTCGGCAGCAGTTCCGGCAGTAGTAGGCAGGGCAATAATGGGAACGGATTTCTTTTTTGTATCCGCCACACCTTCCAGCGAAAACACATCACCGAATTCCGGATTATTTGTAATAATTCCGATAGCTTTCGCCGTATCGATTGAAGAACCGCCACCGATAGCCAAGATAAAGTCTGCCCTCGACTCTGCAAAAGCTTTCACACCTGTTTTTACATTGAACACTGTAGGGTTCTGCTTGATCTCACTGAATACCTCGTAAGGTATTCCGGCAGATTTAAGCACACTCAGCACTTTATCCGCCACTCCGTACTTGATAAGATCTTTATCAGTTGTCACAAAGGCTTTATGCAATCCCAAACGGATTATTTCTTTTGGAAGCACTTCACACGCTCCCGGTCCGAAATATGATACTTCATTCAGTATAAATCGATTAATCATGATTTCCAATTTTATGTTATTACCTATAAAAATCTATTTTCTGAAAGCTGCCAATTTATTCCTATAGTATGTTTCCACATCTTTCCAATGATAGTAAGGAGCAAGTGTACTCTCCACCGGAAGCTTCATTTCCTGTTCATTAAGCAACACTTTCACCAAAATATCATCGCTCTCTTTTTTACGATAAAAAACGAACTGTATGTTGCAAGCCATCGGGAAAATCTTGTAATTACGCCAAACATCGGCGAGACTGTTCAAATCGGTAGTCTGATAAGCGCAATCCCCCAACTCCAACAGACATGCGAGAGGAAGCACACAAGATTCATGACCGAAACGTAAAGTAACGTTATTCTCTTTCTTCGCAATACAGGTGTCCGCAGTATTCAGTATATTTTCCAGCAGATTAGCTTCCAGATAAGGCATTTTCCCTTTTGTAAGTGGAGACGGGCCGTAATCAATATACCAATTTGCATTATTTAGTAGCCACATGTCGTAGCACTCTTCTTTGGTAAAAAGAGAATAGAGTTCGATATCCGTATCGTGATTTTGCATAATGACCGCAAGTTCAAACAAGTAGCTCATCAGCTTCTCTGCATCCACTTTCCACTTCACATACTCTTCGCTATTGAAAAGCGACTTCATCAACCGTTCAGGATGAAGGTGTTCTTTGCGGAACGCAGCTTTTGCGGCCAGAACTTCGTCCGTCCGACGCTGTTTCCTGTAATAATCATCCTCATTGTTCATATAATACATATCGTAATAGCTTGCATCATTCTTTATCTGCAACTTTGGATTCTGCGATTGCAGTTGCAGACATTCCGCCATCATGGAGAGAATGCAACGGATCACAACCGTGGAGCGTGCATCGACTGCTGCTGTTCCCTGAAAAACTTCAGGAAAGTTATTATACATTCTTTGAGCGATCCCCCTATGCTGGCGTGCTCCTAATGGAGTCAGTTCACCATATCTTCCTTTTGCCATCCTCGCAAGGCTGTCTATAACAGAAAGTGTTGTTTTCCCCAGTTCGGTAAGTGCTCCATCCTGTTCGGCTTCGCGCAAAATCTCCAATGGCTTTGTATAATCATCAGGATTCACACGATAACGGGAACCATGACGGGCATAATGACTCAAATAAAAAGGTTTATATCCTTTTGGTGGAGCAGTCATTGCAAAATCCGGTTCGGGATAGGCATAATGATTGGCTGCCGAGAGATGGATATCTGCATAAATTTCCTCCTTGGCTGTCTGGGCATTCACACCAAACATCAAACAACACAAGAGGGCTAACAAAGTATAACGTTTCATTGTATTCATTTTTCCTATACATAAAACTCACCCAAGCTTACAAAAGCAAAGTTCGCAAACTTGGGTAAGTTTCAACTATTCTAATTATTCACTAACATAAGGACCAAACTTTTTCTGCACAGTTAGATTTGACTTCCTTGCATCCAATACATATACTTCATATTTCCCGTCAGGGTATACTCTGATCACAATATGTCCTTCCTTCGCTTTTACACCCCGAGAGTACCAGGGGCCAATACCTATGCCCGTCTCTTCATGATAATAGGTCATAAAGATATCTCTTTTTTGGGTACCGACATTTGCCGACAATAACCGCTGACCGACTTCGGGCCCCGGATGATCCGTACTCCACGATTGAGCCACCACAACCTTAGGATCGAGAACGTCCAGAAAATTCCGATTGGTAGCATCCCGGTTGCTATGATGGTTTAGCGACATTGCCGAAACTTTTCCTACTATGGGTGCCATCGGGGTTTCAATATCATGCCATTCTGCATGATCTTGATCTACCAAACCGGAATTATCTCCACCGGCATAATACTTAAATTTGCCGTAAGTAACAACAAGGGCTGTTGACATCTGATTATCATTAAATTTCCCATTCTTAGCCAACAATTCTTCCACTGTAAACAAAGGTGTTGTATTTTTACCTTTACCCGTCCATAGCAAGTTATTAGACTTTACATTCCTGATTTCAAAGCCGGAATAAGATTTCGGATCTTTTTTCAGCACAAATTGCTTGTTTGAACCGATATCAAACTTTTCCAGTTTCATCCCATTATGTTCTTTTTGATAATCCAGAAATTTCAGTAGATTCTGAAATGTAAGTGGTTCAACACCCCCATTTCCAGACTCATTTGTCCGTAAATCAACCGGAAAGTTATAATCCGGATAATCTCTGTCCACATAAGTTTTAATAGGAATCACGTCACCGAGTTCTGTCAGTCCGGTCAACCGATATCCGTTTTCAGAAGTGCCGGAAGCGTCACGCACACTGCCGTAATGGTCGGAGTGGAAATGAGTCAGAAGAAAATAATCTATTTCCGGCTTTTCATTCCCTAACAGGTTAGTAACATAGTTTATTATGGAAGAACCAGCCGTATAACTACTATTAGGAAACACCTGAGGAGCGAACATCGGAGCATACTTTGCATCGAATGCCTCGTTATCAAAATCACCGGCATCAATCATCATATTTGTCCCGTCCGGAAGAATCAAAAAAGCACAACTTCCACGGCCTGTATTGATATGGTGAATGTCCAGATAACCTTTTTCCCACTTGGGGAGTTGAACTTGTGCACTCCCCAAGACACAACATAAGATTGTAATTAAAAATAAGATACTTTTTTTCATGGTGTATTCTTTTTATTTTTTCATATTATTTACTCATTATAGCTTTGACGGAACAATTAACTTTTCCATCCGTTGAGCGTATAGATATCACATAAAACTGGTTAGCATTCAATGCACTATTAAATTGACTGATTGTAATGACATTATTGCCACTATCGGCATTTTTTTTACCTTCATAAACTAACTTGCCTGCCAAATCCATTATTCTCACAAGAAGTTTTGTAGAAGATTTAAAAGGATAATCTAACAAGATTATGTCATTTTTACAATCGGCCATAACTTCCGGTCTATCCATATCATTTGCTATTTCTGTCTGTTCTGAGTCTAAAGCACGAGTGGATATATTAGATGATTGCTTTTCAAAAGCCCACAATTTGTTTTTTTCTCCAGTATTATATTGTATAATAGGAACTCCATCAAGAGAAGACGCATCTTTCACTACCGCATATAATTCAGAAAGCTTATTTCTTAAAGTATAAGCAATATGTTGACTTCCCGATTCCGTGTAAATTTCCTTACTAATCCTCCAATAACTGTTAGGAGTACTAGCTCCATGCTGAATAAGGGCCTCACCAATTTCTAAACTCGCATCCTTTACAACAAGATATTTTTGACTATTCTTATTCCTCAATTGCACAAACCCAAATGCAGCAGGCACTATTTCCCACTTTGCATTTTCTTCTCCAGTACTATACTGAATTATTTCAGCAGCATCGGCTTTCGAAGCTTCTTTCACAACCATTAACTTAAAGCTATTTACATTTCGCACTTTAAAAGTCCCTTCCGGTAATGGTGGATCTGAATAATACACTCTTTCAAGTTGCCAAATTTCATTATCACCAGCACCCGAAAGATACTGAGCAATGTGAGCATTTTCTTCTACAGACGCATCCTTAACAACTGCATAAAGAAATGCTTCCGCATTTCTAATACGATACTCACCAGCCACTCCCGTTGGTATAAACTGCCAATTGAAAGCTATAGTTTCATTATAATGTCCTTGAACAAGATCCCTTCCTTCAGAATCATTCCCCTCATTTGTCATAGAATAGCTTGATATAGCATTTGTGACAAAATATCCAGTTTGATTAGAACCACTTGGATTTAATATCCATGTATCAAATCCAATATCATTCTCCGGATCTGTTCTACTATGTTGAACAAGATTGGCTCCAATAGACAAACTTTTATTTAGAACTGTCAAATACAAATTACTTTTCTTATTTTTAATTCGATAGAAACCTGTTTCAATATATGAATATTCATTTGGAAATGGATTCTCAAAAGCCCAGTAAACGCTTTCTTCTCCACTATTGGCTTGAATCAATTTGTAATTATCTTCCTTTGAATTCTGAAAAACAGCCAAATATTTACCACTATTTTTATTCTTCAATCTAAAATATTTAGTATCAATAATCGAATATTCCAAAATCCAAAACTCATTATCAGCACCACCAGGCCCATATTGAACAATTTCAGCTCCTGTTTGCATAGATGCATCTTTAACCACCATCAATTTATTCGAATGAAGATTTTTTATCTTACATTCATTAACTCCAGTAAAAGACAATATCCACTCGTTATTACCAATTCCTGTGGAATGCTGAATAATAAGAGCACCATCATCTTTACTAGCATCAATAACATCCGCATACTTTCCCGAATTTTTATTCTTTATCTTCAAAAATACATTTTTTGGATATTCCGCAGTATGCTGAAAGTCAATTTGTGCATCCGTTAATTCTGCATTATATACTTTAAAATCATCCATAGCTCCAGTGAACGGATAATGTTCACCATACCCACCTACATATAAATACTTACTTGTAGGAAAACCTTGATCGCCCATCCAGATATAGGAAAAAGCTTTTGTAGAATCCGGTTTATACATAATCAATCTTGTGTAATACATCCCATGAACTACAAAAATATGATACAAGCCTGTTTGATCAAACTGCGCAGGATTATAAGACCAAAGATACCAAGGAACCGTTGTTCCATCTGGCTTGGGGATAAATCTATTGAACCCTACAGTTGCTTTTTTACGTCCCAAGCCTTTTAAAATACGATTCTCCCTATCAGTCCAATTATAGAATTCATATTTTGTATCTGTAGGACTGAAAGGTATTGCACCTGCAGGAATTTCTGATGGGTCATATATATCTAGCCAAAAAGAAACTGTATGCACTGTATTGATATCATATCCAGATAAACATATTCCTGATCCTTTTCCATCAAACCTTATAGATCTATTTATATTTCCAAATCGATCCACCCATTGTTGAGACGCTCCTGTATAGACTCCTGATCTTTTGGATATAGACTCATAAGCAGGGTCTGTTGTGTCAAAAGCTAAATAAATACTAGGATCAGGTACACTTATCTGTGAGCAGATATTTTCAACATATACAAATAGAAAGCAAATAGCAAATATTATAATATTCCTATTCCTGTTGAATTTCGTTTTCATAATACTTAATTTATAATGTACGTTTTCCTATAGTCTGTAAATAATCGAAAAGAATTTCCAAGCGATCGGAAATAATGAGATCTGGTGCATGGGATGTTTTCAATAACCAATCCCAATCACATCGGCGATCTGTTCCTTTCAAATTAATGATACTATATTTAAATTTCCTCGGAACCCAACACCCTTTCTCCGTTTCCGGCCACATCGGAAACTGGATGACGCGGGTGTTTTTAGCCTTTAACCAATTCAATATATTAGTATATGTTTGCCCTTCAATTGTAACTTGCCTCGTTAACATCGGGTCTGAGTCTTGAAAATAAATCATTTCAAACCCCTCACATCCTGCATCTATAAATGCTTTCATTTTACTAATTAAATCAGGATCTTTATCCATTAATTCGGAATAAACAGTGGGAGTAAACATCTTTACCAATTGCCTCTGATCTTCTGTGTTTTTCACTAATTGTTTTATTGACTCCGGCGTAGGGAAAAACTGTATTTTAGTTTTGAAAGTTACTTGTTCAACCATTCCAAGTGACTTCACTAAGTAATACATCTGAGGAATTACATTCTCAGCTTTATCAATACTTACCAGAACTTTATTCTTGCACATCGAAAGAGCTTCACGTAAAGTTGCCAACTTATATTCACTCGCCTCACCTGTTACTTCTTTCAATTTCAAGTTTTTGAGTTCATCCCAAGATTTATAATATTCAAAAGTAGCACCTTCACCCTTTCTTACAATCCCATGTCCTGTAGTAAGGCGATCTAAACCGTAATCGTGTAATAAATAAAGAACATCATCATCTGATTTTGTAATATCAAACTCTATCATATCTGCTCCCAAGTCTATTGCAGCCTGTATAGCTGGAAGCGAATTTTCCGGATAATCCTTCCAATATCCTCTATGAGCAGATATCATAATATAATTCGGATAATTAGCAGGATTATTAAAAACATCAATTAGTTTTTCTATAGGAAGACGCTGCGATTGAGAATAGCAGAACTGTAAACCTACTCCCCCCAAAAACAAAAGTAGCAATAATAGTTTTTTCATAATAATACTTTTTAAGTTCAACAAATAAGATTCCTTAGTAGATTGCGAGTATTTAGGTGGTTTGTCCTATTTTGACAAACCACCTTATAATTGTAATTTTTTCAGTTCATAAATTAATTATACCCTTCATTCTGTTTTGTCGCAGAGTCCGTGTCAATTTGTCCCTGAGGAATAGGCTGTACATAGTTTAATTCACTTATTGTTATGCCATTATATCCGGGAGTTCTTACAAAATATGCATTCATCACCTCAACAGCTTTACCTGTTCTTACCAAATCGAACCAACGATGACCTTCATTAACCAATTCTTTACGTCTTTCAAGTGCGATTTCCTCTTTTATCAACGTAGCGTCTCCTAATGATACTTCATCAATACCTGCACGTTTCTTGATATAGTTCAGATATTCGTTTGATTTTGGCATATTGTTCTTTTCCGCATAGCATTCAGCAAGCATCAGGAGAACATCAGCATAACGCAATACAATGATATTGCTACCGCCATCAGCAACAGTAACAGAAGTTTGCTTCAACTTTCCTGTTCCTATAACTCCATTTTTAGTAACAATAAAATAAGCTGATTTACGCTTATCATTATCTGCAAACAACCCATAAACTTCTTTTGTAGGCAAGTTGTGACCTACAGCACCACTGACAGTGCCTGAAGGACTGAACTTCTGGAATGCACGGCTACCTTCCGAATTACCATTCACGCCCGATTCAAATTGGACATCGAAAATAACCTCTTTGTTCCCTTCATTATTCACGTCAAATATATCAGCAGGTTCGTCTAACAAAGCATATCCAAACTTTTCCACTTCCTGCAAATATTTCAAACTGTTATCATAATCCTTTAGAGTTAGATAAACTTTACCCAGCAACGCCGCAGCAGCACCTTTAGCAACTCTCCCTTTTTCAGCAGGTGAATCAGGAAGCATTGCATATGCTTCAGTCAAATCTTGCACAATCTGTTTGTACACTTCTTCTTTAGGAGTCCTCACCTGACCAAAGAAATCATTAGGATTGGTTGTTTCTTTCACCACCAACTGAACATCGCCAAAAATACGAACTAAATTAAAGTACATCAATCCACGCAAAAAACGCATTTCACCTTTAATATTCGTCTTTTCAGTCTCAGCCATATCAGCAATACCATCAACACGGTTCAAGACCACATTACATTGCTGAATACCTTTATAATGATGGCTCCAAGCTTTATCAATTATGGTATTGGCTGAAGTCATCGAGAATAAATCCAACTGTCCATAATTACCGTTATCATTAGCCGGAACTTCATCCCATGTGTTATCAGACGGAAGTTCGCCCAAAACTAAATTTGCCAATTCATACACACCTTCAGCTTGCAATATCCCGTATGCAGAATTTACTCCTTTTCTTAGCTGCTCAGCATCTTTATAATAATTATTCAATACATTCTGCATTTCAGGTGTCAAATCAAGAAGACTTCCGGAACATCCAGCAAACAGAATTGCCGCTATTCCCAATGCTATACTATATATTCTTAGTGCTTTCATATTCATTTTACATTAAAAGTTTATATTCAATCCCAAAGAGAAAGTACGAGGTACAGGATAGTTATAACTCTCCAGTCCTTGATTCAATGCATCTGTAGAATTTCCATTCAAACTCATTCCTTTATACGGAGTCAACAGTAATAAATTGTTCGCCAAGAAATAAACCTGAGTTCTCTGGAGTCCTAAGCGGTTAATAAAGGAAGAAGGTAACTCATAAGAAAATTTCAGACTACGAATATTAAAGTTCGAAGCGTTGTAGAAGAACTTATTTGAAATACGTGCTTCTTTACGTGCACTGGAGAAATTTCCCATATTAGGAGTTGCATAAGTTCCATTAGGATTATTAACCGGATGATAGCGATTATTAAAATATTCTTTCGTTGTGACCGCAAAACCTTCTCCGGTATCCATATACGTAGCCAATGCTGTACTATATAATTTCTTACCTAATTCACTATATAAATCCAATGTCAATTCAAAACTCTTATAACGGAATGTGTTATTCCAGCCAAGCACAACTTTAGGAAGTGGAGAACCAAAACTTTTCTTATCTTTTGTATTAATAACGTTATCATCATTTTGATTCTTGATAATATAATCACCTATTTGTGTTCCTGCCATAGCAGGGTATTTCTTGAAATCTTCGTCAGACTTATAAATTCCAATGATTTCATATCCATACAATTCAGATATGGATTTTCCTACTTCTGTTATTGAAAAGCCTTTGCTGCCGATTATCTGGGTTTGTCCGGGTGCAAGTGCCAAGACTTTATTTTTATTTGTAGATAGATTTAATGATGAGTTCCATGAAACAGGTCCCATATTAACATCTTTTGCCGTAGAAAAACGTATCTCAAAACCAGTATTTCTTACTTTACCAATATTCTGCAAAGAAGTAGTATATCCAGATTGATGAGGTACAGGCACACTCAATAACAAGTCATTGGTATTCGCCAAATAAAAGTCTGCACTAATACCTAAATATTTGAATAAGGTAACATCCAAACCAATATTCCAGGTTGATGTCATTTCCCAAGACAAATCGGGATTGGGAGATGCATTTATGACTGTACCAGATGCCAAAGTGCCGCCAAATAAATAATCATTATCCGACATCAATGCCTGGGCACCATAATTTGCAATCTGATTGTTACCGGATTTACCCCAACTAACTCTCAATTTTGCATAATCAATTGCTGAACAACTATTCATAAACTTTTCATTCGAAATCAGCCAAGCAGCCGATAAAGCCGGAAACATCCCCCATTTTGTATTATCACCGAATCGGGATGAACCGTCTCTTCGCATAGAAGCACTAAATATGTATCTATCCTGCCAGCTATAATTCAAACGTGCAAAATATGAAATCATAGCCCAGGAATATTGTGAAGGTTCTACCTTAAAAGAACTTCCGCCAGCTATATTTTTTATGGAACTATCGCCAAAGCCTGTAGCAGTGACTTTCAGTAATTCCTGATCTTCTCTTTGATAAGATTGTCCCAATAGAACCTGTATAGAATGTTCTTTTATCAATTTATTGTAGGTCAATGTATTCTCAATCAAATAATTCTTTCTATTGGTATTACTTTGAGAGGCACTAATCGGTTGAGGAGCCGCCGCACGATATTTTCCAATATCCGAAGGGGTATAGAATTTATAAATTGATGCATCATAATCGGCACCTACATTTGTTTTGAACTTGAAATCTTTGAACAACTTGACTTCAGCATACATATTGCCAAAAAGTCTGAGCCTATCTGTTTTACGTTGCACCTTTTTAGAAATGGCAACAGGATTCTCATATAATGCTCCATCCGTACTGGTATTTGCCTTAATCTGCTCTGATATTGACAATGTTCCATCTTCATTGTACGGAGCAAAAAAAGGATAAATGCCAGTAGCTATATTAAGAAAATTACTACTCAAAGCATCTTCATCAAAGGTGTTTTTCTTAGAATAGCTTGGAGAAAAGGAAAACCCTAAAGTTATAGTATTGGTTGGCATCAACTTTAGGTTAACATTAGCAGAGAATTTATCAAAATCAGTACCAACGACAATCCCTTCCTGTTTCATGTATCCCGCTGACAATGAATAAAATGCTTTTTCAGAACCACCACTGACAGATATATTGTAATCCTGCATAGGTGCCAATTGAAATACTTCATCCAGCCAATTAGTATTTGTCAGGCCTTTCTCTCCATTCAAATATGGATAAAGATAATCAGGAATCAATTCACGCTTAGAAGCTCCATTAGCCTTCCTGACAGCAGTATCATCAGTTTCTTTACGGATAGAGGGATTCTTATTCACATATCCGGTATTACGTGCTTCAAGCATATACTGAGCCATATCATAAGCATCTACAAGTTCCAATTTATCATATCGTTGTTGTAAACTGAAAGTAGCTGAAAGAGCAACATTAGGTTTACTGGTCTTGCCACTTTTAGTAGTAATCATTATGATACCGTTTGCACCTCTTGAACCATAGATAGCTGTAGAAGCGGCATCCTTCAAAACTTCAATAGACTGTATTGCACTCATATTGATACTATTAATATCCGAACCTTCTGTTAATGGAAAACCGTCTACTACAATTAAAGGCTTACTTCCGGCTGTCAAAGTTCCGACACCACGTACATTGATAACAGGGCTCCCCCCCGGCGCACCAGATGGTAATGAGACTTGTACACCTGCCATTTTTCCGGAAAGTGCAGATGCAAAATTCGTAGATGGATAACTTTGTAAATCATTAGCTTTTACAGAAGAAATAGATCCGGTAGCACTTTTCACAGTTGTTGTTCCATAACCTATAACAACAACCTCATCCAACATTTCATTGTCTTCTTGCAAAACGACTTTAGTTAATGCCTTATCTTTAGCCAAGAATGCCATTGACTGATAACCAATGAAAGAGATGGTTATTTTTGAATTATCCGGAACATCCGCCAATGTATACTCACCATCTACATTAGTAATAGTGCCCAGAGTAGTTCCCTGCACTGCAACACTCGCACCAATGACAGCCTCGCCTTTCTCGTCAACAATCACTCCTGCAAGAGTTATTTTCCGGGAAGCATCACTATCAGAATTCGCAGCAACCATACTCACTGCTATCGTATTATTATTCCTATTGAAATGAAGTTTTGTTTGTGCGGTAATTTCTGCCAGCACAGCTTTCAGTGTAGCTTTCTTAACATCCAACGTCACACGAGGCGCATCATTCACTACCTGTTGATCGTAGAAAAACTTTAAATTGGTAATCTTACTGAGTTGGTTGAAAACATTCTCTACAGTTTCGCCTTGTACCTTCAGTGTGATGTCATTCTCCTTTAGCGACTGTGCCGACACTGGAGAAGCAAACAAACCTGTAAATAGTAAAAAAGCTAAAAACAGAATGCAATTTCCTGATTTCCCTTTATGGGTAAAAAGATTATTCATACATTTGTGTGTTTTAGTAATTAGACTTGATTTATTAAAACAAAGGTTATCCGGATACTTTATTCATACGGGTCGAAAACGAATGAATATTCGTCCGGTCTGCCGTATAGGGACATTCCTGTGGAGTGTTCCTATTTTTTTGAATGAGCTAAGTAGGTGCTTTCATGTAATTTCAATTTATGAGGGTTAAACAATAGGTATCTATTTATAGAATGTAATCTTCATCCCGTCTTTCCTGTATTTCAACTTACCACCACTGATAAAGCGGATAGATTCTAACACATCGTCAAGACTATGATTGCCGTGTTCACCGGAAATCTGCAACGTAGTGTCCACTCCGGGGGAGAAACTTATCTGACAACCATACATGCGTTCCAGTTCCTTCGCCACATCACGTATCGGAGCACTCTGGAAACGAAGTTCTCCCTTACGCCAAACAGCCACTTCACGCGCTTCCTTCCGTTTACTGTACTCACCGGACACTGTATTAATTATGACCTGCTCCTGTGCTTCCAAATGCATCATAGCCTCAGGCAGATTAACCTGCACCTTGCCACTCTCCACACTGACCGAAACCAGTTCGTCTTCTTTATAGGATTTCACATTAAATTGAGTACCCAGCACACGAACATCCAGTCGGGAAGTGCCCACAACGAATGGCTGTTTCTCGTTTCTGGCAACCTTGAAATATCCTTCTCCTTCCAACTCCACTTTACGCAAATCTCCATTGAAACGATTCGGATAGCGGACATAAGAGCAAGAGTTCAATTGCAATTGCGTACCGTCGGGCAAAAGCAATTGTTTCTTTTCTCCATAGCGGGTGAAGGCTTCCAGATAAGTCGCATCCTGATCTTCAAGATACGCCAGATAGCGAATACTACCAAGCGTTATGCAGAGAACTGCCGCCACACCTGCTGCCGCCACTGTTATCCGGCGGAACCAGGTACGCTTCTTATGTTCAATGCGTTTCAGGAGTTGGGCAGCTTCTTTCTTATATTTCTCACGTTCCAGATCGGTAAATGTTTGTTGGCTGGAGGATTCCTCCCAAACTTCAGCAGTCAAATCATCAAGTATATCACGAGACTCCGAAGTATGCAGTTCGTCCAGCAACTTGCGGGCGTCTGCCGTAGTATACAAATCATCTAAATAGCGACGAAACAGTGAAATATCTTTTTTAATATCTTTCATAAGTAGTGTTTATGTTAGTAATACACGGGAAAAAGAAACATCTAGGGTATGATTAACATTTTTTATATCATATCGATTATAGTATTAGAAAAGAATATTAGTAATCAGCAATTTACAAGAAGTTAAGAGTTTGTCAACAAACTCCTAACTTCTTGTTGACAAACTCTTAACTCCTTGTCGACAGGGTATTGATAGCATTGATTTACAGATAAATTATTGCATACCTAAGCAGGTAAGCAACAAAATGATATCGGTATATTCGCTACCGGAATACTTGATAAGGTAAGTACGGATAATTTTCAGAGAAGAAGATATGTGTTCCTGGACAGTATTGACAGATATACCCAGTTCTCCTGCGATTTCTTTGTGTGAGAGTTGAGCTTCCCGGCTCATTTCAAAAATTTCGCGCTGGCGGGGAGTCAGTTGCTCCAAAGCACGGGAAATGATAAATTTCAAATCATTCAGCATGACTTCACGCTTAGTATCATCTGTGTAGTCCAGTGCTTGTGAAAGAATACTTTCCTTGAGTTTCTCCTCATTGGCAGCATCACGCAATTGATTCAGAAGACGGTTACGGATAATCGTATATAAATAAGAAGAGAAAGAAGCATCAGGGTCGATAAAACGACGGCTTTGCCAAACCACCGTAAACGCATCCTGAAAAACATCTTCAGCATACTCACGTGACTTCAAAAAGCGCATGGCAAAATATATCAGACGATTCTTGTAGGCTGCATAAAGCTCACAAAAAGCATCCTCATCCCCTCCTATCAGACGGAGAACAAGTGCACGTTCATCATTAAGAATATCCGTTGCGTACATATAGCGTTTTTAAGTTTCAGGCACAAAGGTATGGGTCTGATGTTACAAACGTATGTAAAATTTAGGAAAGCAAAAAATAAAGGAGGATATTTTTTATCCAAGAAGAGAAAGCATCCACTTCTTGCCAATATCGGCAATACCACTAGATGCCGTATATTAAGCCATTTAGAATCTATAAATCAGTTCCCATCCCAAAACATGCCTGTCCAAATCACTTTCGTGCTGATAACAATAGAACACATCAGCCGTCCAGCGTGAAGACAATCTTGCTTCTACACCGCCCCGGGCACGGAAACGGGTGGCATGGAACCATTCGTCCTTACCCAAACCGTGGTATTGCTCTAAAGAAACATACGGCCACCATGTAGTTATCTTGTACGCTGCCTTCAAGCGAGTGCGAAGACGGAATTCATCTGAACCACGACCATCAAAAGTATGCTGGAAACGTTCGCGCAAAGTAAATGTCCATTGTCGTTTTTTGAGAGTAGCCGAGACTCCTGCATGATAACGGTGCCGGGATTTCCAGATATCTTCACCACGATTGCGGTAGTGAAATTCGTAACCGCCTTCAGCTTTTAGAAATGAAAGAAGACGAACAGAAGCGCCTACACCAAATCCCCAACGATCTATCTCATCCAATGCATCACGGGTACGCATCTCCACATCTCCGTAAAGTTCAACCTTAGGTGATACATATCTGGCTTTCATCTTATTCCAAGTCACGAAATCACTGTCCTGTGCCTGCAAAGGGAATAGGCAAACGACGAATAACACAATCAATAGAGAAGTAAATCTCAATAATAAAAAGCGTCTTTTCAGCATATTATTCTTAACTGTTTTCATTTATCTTTTGAGTTCACAAAGCTAAAGATAAATTCTGTAATAATTCTGTAATATGAAAGTCATTTCCACAATAATGTCAGTCCAAATCAGGGAATAAGCTGAAATATATCTGACAAAACTATTTCATTCCCTGATATTTAATATTTTACACCATATTCATGCCAATACTACGTTTTATGAGAGAAAGACTATTAGAATAGCTGTACCGATAAAGATGTTCATCAGGGTCCCAAAGAAGACGACAAATAATTCAACGAATTCGGCTACGAAACAGTTCAAAGTAAAGTCAACTTGGAAGTTAGCTATTTAAACAGCGAAGTACAAGCTAACGTTTATTTTGAATTGTATGATGAAATGCCCGTTACTCCTAGTGAGTACAACTACATTAAGCGAGATGATGAATGACTCTTCTACTAACAGCCGATACTGCAAGTACGAGATTCCGCTTAATAAGTGCTATTCCATTAGAAACTTTTGTGGCGGAAAGTTCACGTGTTTCACTGTATGGGATATATAGATGGGAGACGTCGGAGATATAGATGTGTGGTAAGGATGTGTGATCCGCCCTTTATTTCTTTCAGGAGATACTTTCAGCCCAAAAGCCGATGAACAGGACAGTTGATGAGAACTGAAAGAACTGTAAGTTTAAAAATCGCTTTTCTCCCGAAACCTTGGTCTGCGAAAGAAACATGAAGGTGCGAAACTTGAATGAAATAAATAGCTGAGTTTAATTCTCAAAACTCAAAAACACCAACGGGTAAATGTAGCAGGTACAACTCCACATACTTTTACGGGTGAGCCATAAAAAGTAGAGAAGACATATCTGATTATAAATTCACAAGCATCAGAGCTAAAAATAAAGGACTGAAAATTTAGGTTTCAGCCCTTTATTCTTAGCTCTGACTTAAAAGCAACCAACTTATTATAAGTCTCAGCCTCCCACTCTGATAATCAAGAAATCCGTTTCAGGTGTTCTTCTATCTTTTGAAAGAATGATGCCAGATGCGAACCATCTACAAAGGCATGATTCACATAAATGGATAAAGGAAATACCAGACGTCCCTCACGGGTTACCGCTTTACCGGAAGTCATCAAAGGGTAACTGCAACCATTACCGACTTCGGCCAGCGTATAAGTAGTAGCAGTGAAATACATCTTGGGGACAGCGCTTAAATGCACTACATCATAATCTCCCTGTTTTGCCAACTCCTCTTCGGCACCATAAGGATTGCCATCTTCGGGGATATTGGTTATCAACTCATACGCTTCGGCATAAAAGCGTTTGAAATCTTCGTGGTAAGGAATCCGAACCGTATAAAAAGTCTTTCCGGGAACAGCTATCGGAGAAATGATATCCACTTCATCATGAAAAATAACTTGTCCGTTCTTGTCGGTACGATAACGAAGTTCCGGAACTTCATTCGCCGAACGCACTACAGCATACAGATAATAGAGAAAAAAGGAATGGCCCGAAGCTCTCGCTACGGCACTGGCTTCGGTACAATCAATCTCTGTGGTAATGGAATACCAGGAATTTACAAAGCCCCGGAAGAAATTGTAATTGTCCCGGCGCTCCCAGGTCTCGATGTCTACAATATGTCTCATAAAGTTATTGATTAATGAAAAATGCCCGGTCGCATATATCAGCCGGGCATTCGTTCGTTTATTTTCCTTTCTTATAGTTTTCCAATCCTGTTTGCAAGAACTCGATATACTTAGGAATGTCCTCGTCATACGAATAAGATTTATTCAAAGGGCGACCTTCATTATCTATCAGCACATAGAAGGGCTGTGCATTGGCACCGAATTTAACGCGTTGGAGATAACTCCACTTATCGCCCACTGTACGCAATGTACGCTCCCGTCCGTTTTCTGTCACTTTAACAGGTGAGGTCAACGGGGTTTTATTATCTACATAAAGTGTAATAAGTACGTAGTCGTTGTTGATAATATCACTTACCTTAGAGTCTGTCCATACGGCAAGCTCCATCTTACGGCAGTTTACACAGCCATAACCGGTGAAGTCGAGCATTACAGGTTTGCCATGCTGACGGGCATATTCCATACCCAGATCGTAATCATCGAACTTGGCATGCACTTCATTATTATAGAGGTTGAAGTCCTGAGTCTGCATAGGCGGTGCAAAAGCACTGACTGCCTTCAACGGAGCACCCCACAAACCGGGAACCATATACACGGCAAATGCCAGCGAGAAAAGTGCCATAAAGAAGCGGCCCACTCCCACTTTCGTATCGTCATCATCGTGTGGGAACTTGATCTTGCCCAACAGGTAGAAGCCCAGTAAAGCAAACAGAACAATCCACAATGCCAGGAACGTTTCGCGGTCGAGGATGCGCCAGCCATAAGCCAGGTCGGCTACAGAAAGGAACTTCAGAGCGAAAGCCAATTCCAAGAAACCGAGAGTAACCTTAATGACATTCATCCAACCGCCTGATTTCGGCATAGACTTCAGCCAGGACGGGAACAGGGCGAACAATGTGAACGGCAATGCCAAAGCAATAGCAAACCCGAGCATACCGATAGCCGGAGCTACCACACTACCCGTTGTAGATACCTGTACCAGCAAGAAACCGATAATAGGACCTGTACAAGAGAAAGACACCAGTGAAAGCGTGAATGCCATCAGGAAGATACTGAGCAAACCGCTTGTTGCTTCTGCCTTACTATCTACTGCGTTGCTCCATTTAGAGGGTAGCGTCAGTTCGAAAGCTCCGAAGAAAGAAGCTGCAAACACAACCAGCATCAGACAGAAAAGGATATTGAACACGGCATTCGTGGAAAGTGCATTCAATGCACTGGCACCGAAGATCAACGTAATGGCCAAACCTAAAGTTACGTAAATCACCACAATGGAAGCACCATACGTCCAGGCATCACGAATACCTTTCTTTTTATCTTTGGAACGTTTCAGGAAGAAACTTACCGTCATAGGGATAATAGGCCACACACAAGGCGTGAACAATGCCAGCAGTCCACCGAGGAATCCGGTGATAAAGATATAGAACCATGACATATCTTCCTGTGAAGTGGTCTCACCGTATGATTGCAGATCATTGATGACAGGTTTCCACAAATCAATGTTGCCCGCCACATTTATATCCGTCGGACCATCTGCACCACCTATTATACCGGTGGAAGCTGTATCAGCAGATGTTTCAGTTTGGGAAACAGGCTGAGTTTCCGGTTTCGTTTCCTCTGCCGGAGCTGTTACCTTTTCAGCCGGAGTTGCAGCTGCTGTACCTTTAGCGGCTTCTGCCTTACCTGAGAAATTAAACTCTACCTGCGTAGGAGGCAAACAGTTTTCATCATTACAAGCACCGTATTCCAGAAAACCTTCTATCTTATAATCCCCTCCTGTGAGCTTTAGTTTCTGAACAAATTGTGCCGTGGACTCAAAATAGCGTACGTTCATCTCGAACAACTTATCATAAGAAGCTATTTCTTTTCCTTTCGGCTGCAACTTTCCTACAACTGTAGCACCGGATATCTTCTCTACATTGAAGGTAGCCGAGATAGGACCACCGTCGCCCAGGTCGGTAGAATATACATGCCAACCCTTATCGATAGTAGCGGTAAATACAATTTCCGCCTCTCCTGCTGCAAGCGTCTTCAGTTCCGACTTAAACTTGACGGGCTCCTGTATCTGCGCTTGTGCCACGACAGCAATCAGCAAAAGACAAATGGATAATATTTTCTTCATACAATGATTTTAATTACAAGTTACGAATTACAAATTGTCAGTTATTTCGTAGTCAACACAGGCGCGATTCTCCTTTACATCAGCAATCAACTTGCCTGCTGCCACATGCTCAGGATGAGTAGCATAGAATTTCACGTCGTCCAACGTATCAAATTCGCTGTAGAGGGCAATACTCCAAGTTTCACCGGGATTCATATTGAGTCCAACTTCTATCTTACGTATAACAGATATTTTAGCTGGCAAAGCCTCGATAGCAGCCTTGAATTCTTTCATTGCTGTCAGCTTTTTGTCAGCCGGAACTTCGTCTTTTAATTTAAATAATACAATGTGTTTGACCATAACTTTGCAATTTTAATGATTTATCTATATATTTGTCAACCGAAGCGATTAATATTAACCGCAAAAATACTCGTTTTGTTTTAAATATACACTTAAACGGATGTTAATAATAGGAATTGCAGGCGGAACTGGCTCGGGAAAAACCACCGTCGTACGTAAAATCATTGAAAGTCTGCCGGCAGGTGAAGTGGTACTGTTACCGCAAGACTCTTACTATAAGGACAGTAGCCATGTACCTGTAGAAGAACGACAGAACATCAACTTTGACCACCCGGATGCCTTCGATTGGGGGCTTTTATCCAAACACGTAGCCATGCTGCGTGAAGGGAAAAGCATTGAACAACCTACCTACTCGTATCTTACCTGTACACGAGAGCCCGAAACGATTCATATCGAACCGCGGGAAGTAGTGATTATTGAAGGGATTCTTGCCCTGTGCGACAAGAAACTGCGTAGCATGATGGACCTTAAGATCTTTGTGGATGCTGATCCGGACGAACGTCTGATTCGTGTCATACAACGGGATGTAGTGGAGCGCGGACGTACGGCAGAAGCTGTTATGGAACGTTATACCCGTATCTTGAAGCCTATGCACCTGCAATTCATCGAACCGTGCAAACGATATGCGGACCTGATCATACCCGAAGGGGGAAACAATCAGGTGGCAATCGATATTCTGACGATGTATATAAAGAAGCATCTCTGATAAATGAACAACTGAGGCGTCTCAGTTATTTATATATTTGAATGAATAGAAGTATCTTAATATTCTTGCTATGTCTGTGCTGCCTGTCGGGGTGCGGAAATAAACGGCATGGTTCCATGCCCGATGAAGCTGTGGGCGATTTGCAACAGATAAAAGATAGCGGTGAACTCGTTGTACTGACGCTATACAGTTCTACTTCTTACTTCAACTATCGTGGCCAGGAAATGGGGTTCCAGTACGAGTTGAGTGAACAGTTTGCCAAAAGTCTCGGGGTAAAACTGCACGTAGTGGTGGCAAGGAATGTACAGGGACTTATAAACAAGTTACTGGCAGGCGAAGGAGACATCATTGCCTATAATGTCCCCATCACGAAGGAATTAAAAGACAGTCTGATCTATTGCGGTGAAGAAGTAATCACACACCAAGTTATTGTGCAACGCG
>OJNQ01000491.1_pt1 | contig 30315 bp, 40 predicted proteins | sample 1597621 | NCBI WGS metagenome assembly OJNQ01 (sample SAMEA2452137, study PRJEB22498) | human gut metagenome | reverse complement strand
GATTACTGGGTTCCTAATAGGGAGAAGCTAGTTACTGAAGCTAAAGCTAACATGATAACGTTTGCTTTGGTTAAAGGTTACGATGTAGTAGTTGATAATATGAATCTAAACCCTAAAGAGGATGAATGGATTAGGACTTTATGTGCTAATATAGAGAAGGATAAGGGAATCCATGTTGATATAGAGTACAAGGATTTCTGGACTCCCGTTGATGAATGTATTCGTCGTGACGCTATGAGACCTAATCCGATTGGAGAAAAGGTTATCAAGCAGACTTGGAGACGTTATAAAGACTTCATAATTCATGAGGAAATTATGGCAGCTAAGGCTAAAGCATTAGCTCAAGATACTAATCTTCCAGCAGCAATTATAGTAGATATGGATGCAACTGTATGTTTAAATACTAGTGGCAGACCGTTCTATGGTGAAGGTGCAGCTGAAGGTATGCTTACTGATGAGCCTATCACTCCTATTCTTGAACTTATTAGGAACTTCTGTGACAATTATCCTGCTAAGTTAATAATCTTAACTGGTAGAGAAGATACTCCAGAAGTTCGTAAAGCTACGGAACAGTGGTTGGAGAACAACTGGTTACATCCTGACATACTTCTCATGCGTCCTGTTAAGAGCTTTACTGCTGGTCCTATATGTAAGAAGAAACTGTATGAGGACAACATCAAGGGCAAATTCTATATACCTTTCGTGCTTGAAGATAATTGTAAGTGTGTGGAGATGTGGAGAAATGAAGGCTTGATTTGTCTACAACCGAATGAGGGTAAGTTCTAATGGCAATACTTGTAGGACAACTGATTGAAATTCTCCAAAAGTATGACCGAGACAGAGAAGTAACTATACATACTCTTAAAGGAGAAACTGTCGAAGTTAACGGATACTTCGTACAAAGAGATTTAAACGACAATGCATTTTATTTGACAGATTTAGATGTAGTTCCAAATGACTGATTTAGAGAAACGATTTCTAAAGAACACTGATGACACTGGTAGATTTATCTACAAATCATTAGTGACAGGTAGGAAGTATTATGTTGAACCCATTGGAGGACATTCAGATTGGGGAGACATTAATCCTGCCACCAAGAAGGTAGAGGGGGACCATTGTCAATAATTGAAGAAAGGGATGAGCGATATAAACAAATGGCTAAGAAGTAATTTTGATGATTCTACCATAGGTAATTTGCTTGCTATGGCGGCGCCTTGGATGCTAATAGGAATGATAGTTGGGCTTATAGCTCTGTTTACATGTCCTGTTTTAATGGCGGAATGTTTCTGTTCAGCTCTAGTCTTCATTACTATAGACAGGTATTACGAAATTAAAGACGAGAAAAATGGTAATAGATAATTTTGACCAAATACTAGACATTCTGGAATTTAATAATTCGGATGAGTTCTATTTCTTGCAAATTATACAACGCAAGAAAGATGGCTGTGTTACTGATACAGGCAATAACGGTTACAGAACTGTTAAAACCTACTATATATTCAGTAGGGAGCAATTAGAACGTGAACGAGCCAAGATTACGGAATTGTGCCAAAGTAATCATGCAAGAGCGTATATAACTTTGAATAGACGTAATGCTGAAGAAGTAGCATGTACTGCTATACAAGAATATGCTAAGTTAATCCAAGAGGGCAATTGTTTTCAAGGATATAGAATTTGGGATTCTTCTTGTGGACATACTAGAGCTAGAGGCTATAAACCTCTATGGGTTGTAGATGTAGATAGTAAGGACGAGAGCTATCTTAATACAATCATAGAAATTGTCAATAGTTGTAGAGGTGCACAGGACATAAAAGTCAAACATGTAATCCCAACTGCACATGGTTATCATCTTATAACGATAGGATTTGATACTAATCAATTCGCACAGCAACTTGCCATTAGGAATCTGGATTCTATAGATATACAGAAGGATAATCCAACATTGCTGTATTTCGATACAGTTGACTAAGACTCGGTGACGAGGTCTGTGGACAGATTACTTATTATTAATCTTAACAGCTATTAATTAATGAGTAATTTACCAGCTGGAGCAGAGCGTGACCCATTTGCTCCTTACAATGTAGAAGAAAAAGTCTTCAAAGTTGACATAAATGCTAAGGGATTAGCATGGTATGAATATTACGGACACTTAGATGTAGATGAAGCCATAGAAACTATTAAGAGCAGAATACAAGCTGCACTTAGTAGTTTAGGAGATGTAGATATCAGTACAGTTGATGTTGAAGTTTCATGATATATCTAGTAAGTAATCAGAGGTCATTATTTGAAACTGATGCTTATAAGGAATTATCTCTATCTGATGCTATAGACATGATTATGCCTCATAGCTGGGTAGAGTATGATTCAGAAACCGCTGGTTTAGACCCTTATACTAAACCATTATTGTGTACTCAATATGGTTTGGGAGAAGACCAGATAGTCGTTGATAATGTAACTATTCCAATTGAGAAGCTTAAATGTGTTCTTGAAGACCCTACTAAGACATTTCTAGGTTGGAATATTGCATTTGATTTAAGGTTTCTATATCATCACAGAATAGTTCCTTATAATGTATGGGACGGTATGATAGCTGAGAAGTTACTCTATCTTGGCTATCCTCCCCAATTTCATAGTCTTGCTTTAAAAGCAGCAGCTGATAACTATCTTGGAATAGATATTGATAAAACTGTTCGAGGACAGATTATCACTCAAGGTTTAACTATACCAGTAGTACAGTATGCTGCTGGTGATGTTATGTATCTTACCAAGATTAAAGAGAAGCAGGATGCTGAGTTAGAGAAAAAGGAATTAACTAAAGCTGCTGAATTTGAGATGAAGTTTACTCCAGTAATTGCCTATATGGAATATTGCGGAGCTAAGCTTGACCCAGTTAAATGGAAGCAGAAGATGATTCGAGATAAGGAGGAAGTTAATAAAGCAGAAGCTAAACTTAACGAATGGGTTGAGAACTATTATAATGAACACAAATCTTCTGAAGGCTATATTAAAGCTAGTACAGAGGAAGTGGACATTATGCATGAGAATCAACTATTCGACAAAGTAGGTCCTCATATGGGGCAGATAAAAAGAGTTTGTAATCCACAAACTGGATTAATTCATTATGAATATGACAAACCTTTCCCATATGTTACTAAGAATCTACAAGGTGATTTGTTTAGTGGATTTGATGCTTCAGCTAAGTGTAACATTAATTGGTCTAGTAGCCAGCAAGTAGTACCTTTATTTGAACATCTAGGTATTAATTGTACCACCATTGATGCTAAAACTAAGCAGAAGAAGAAATCTGCTGATATCAAGCTAATAAAGCCACAAGCACATAAGTGTAGCATAGTTCCTCTTTATGTAGAATATAAAAAGGCTAAAATTCTAGTTGATACCTTTGGACAAAAGTTTATAGATAAGATTAATCCAGTAAGTGGAAGGATTCATCCAGACTATTTTCAATTAGGAGCTGATACTGGTCGTTTATCGGCAACTAACCCGTCTTTAATGAATTTGCCACATGACCCATTTACTAGGTCATGTTTCATTTCTGATACTGGATATAAATGGATTAGTTGTGATTATAAAGGACAGGAATCCTTCTTAATGGCATCTATTGCCAATGATAAGGCGATGTTGGAAGAGCTTATATATGGTAGTGGTGACTTACATAGTCTAACTGCCAGAATAGTATTTACAGACATCCCCGATGACACTCCACTATCTGAAGTTAAAGCTAAATATAAACCTCTTAGAGATGCTGCTAAAGGGTATGAATTTTGTTTTAATTATGGTGGAGATTGGAACACTTTAATGAAGAATTATGGTCTTACTAAGGCAAGAGCTCAAGAAGTATATAATAACTATATGTCTGGTTTCTCTGGACTAAAGAGATATCAGGAGTTTAGGAGAGAAGATGTCCTTGATAAGGGATATATCCTTCTTAATCCTATTACTAAGCATAAGGCATTTATATATGACTGGGACAATCTGTGTAAAATCGACGGTGAACTTGGGTCTCCTGAAGCTAAGTATATGCTAGGGCGTAATGGGGACAATTATTATAAGACAAGCTCACAGCATTTGAGAAGAAGGTTATCTGATTCCATGAAGCAATCTATTAACTATCCGATACAACATGCTGGCTCTATGTGTTTCAAATTGTCTGCAATTAAGTTCTTTAATTGGCTAAGAAAGAACAACCTGTTATTTATAGTTAAATATTGTGTTCCTGTACATGATGAACACAATGTTGAAGCACCGGATGATATTGCTGAAGAAGTAGGTAATGTACTAGTTAAATGTATGGAAAGTGGAGGCGAACCATTTTGTGTGCGTGCACATTTAGGTGCTGATATATCAATTGAAGACCATTGGGTACATTAATATGATTGAAGTTGAAAGAAAGTATTTAGTGAAGAGCAATAGCTATAAAATACAGGCTCAGAGAGCAGGACTGATAGTCCAGGGTTACCTTGGAGACAATCCTATTTCTGAAACTAGGATAGCTATTAGGGATAGTCATGGTTGGCTATTTATTAAAGCTAAGGGAACCCTTAGTCGTTTTGAATGGCAACAGGAAATCCCATTGTATGAAGCACAGGAGCTTCTAAAGTTCTGTCCTAATATTATCCGTAAGGTACGCTACATAGTATATCACATGGGTAACAAATGGGAAATTGATGAGTTCTTAGGAGAGAATGAAGGGTTAGTAATTGCCGAGTGTGAGTTATCACAGGCAACTCTCAACCCTCCTCTGCCTGATTTTGTAGGAGAAGAGGTTACAGAAGATACTAAGTATTATAACTATAACCTCGCGTCTAACCCTTATATGAACTGGGACGATGACTCTGAATGATTTAGAGAATACAATGGTTGTTCAGATGAGAAATCAACAACTATATCTAGTAATCACTGATTGTTTACCACCTAATGCCTCTAAGAATAAAGACATTGTATTCTTAAGCCAGGGTGGTTATATGCAGGGTACATCATACACTTTTAATATGCTCATAAATACCGATGATGAACGTTATCGGAAATGGGACATAATGAAGGTATTTAAGAGAGTGTACAGCAACTTTGACCAAAACCACAGAGCACCTTACAGTTTAAAACATCTTGACAGTATGCTCGACCTGGTATGTATATGGGATAGAGAAAAAGATGCCTGCCAAGAGGAGGAAATAGTCAATGATAATGACTTTATCTCCGAACAAGATGAATATAGTTCTAAAGAAATAGAATTTTATTAATGGCTTACTTTGTTGAAGCTGATGGGTTTGCAATTAATTTAGACGCAGTTGCTTATTTCAATGATGAATTTGTAAGGTTTGTCAACGATTGGAAGATGGAGATAAGTACCAAAACTTATCATCTACTAAGAGATTATGTTCATTGTAAATCTAAAGAAGTAGAATTAAAGCTTAATGCGTCTAATCAAACCGAAAATAGAACTTATTAACCAGGAGCCAGGTGTTGAAGGTTTGTTCAAACACATGGAACTGTGTGCAAGAACTTGTTATAAGTCTGAAGATAAGATTACCGAAGATAGTGCTAAGAAGTTTATTAATAATGTCATTATAGCTAGAGAACATACTGCTATGCTAGAGCATGGTACTGTATATCTCATGATTGATTGCTCTGGAAGGCTGCTTAATATTGCAAATAAGTATGTCAACAACAAGTATTCCGAATGGACCTTACATCCTGATGGAGTGCATTATTGTATCACGACCAACTGCAGAGTGTTACTCCAAAATGGTTGGCTTGAGGACTTGCAATACTTGTGTGAACCTACAGAATATCACGTTAAACGTGTCACTGTAAGGTTTATATGTGATATGGGAGTTGCTAGAGAGTTCTGTAGACACAGACTATTTAGCTTCGCTCAAGAAAGTACTAGGTATTGTAATTACTCTAAGGCTAAGTTTGGTAAGGAATTAAATTGTATAATACCGTGCTGGTATAAGAATATGTTCGAGGGTAATTCATATAATATAGAACTATGTCATACTTATGATTTAACTATATCCGAAGGATTGTCTCGAACTGAAGCTGCATGGATACAAGCTATGTGTGAAGCAGAAAGTGCATATTTCGGATTGTTGACAGAGGGTGAGCCCGCTCAACAGGCTAGAAATGTACTACCTTTAGCACTAAAGACAGAATTAATAATGACTGGCACTGTTGAACAATGGATAGAGTTCTTGAAATTGAGATGTGCAAATGATGCTCATCCGCAGGCAAGAGAACTTGCAATTGAATTACGAGATAGATTACTATTGGATAATTATATAGATGTTGATGCAGAAGGGAATCTACAAGTATCGAACAGATACTAGGAGATATAAGCGAGAACTTCATAAGGAGGAGGCAAAACTCCTAGACTACAAGATGCACTTAGTTATCAGATTTGTATTATTCTTAAAGTATCTAATCACATTCAGAATGCAGGACGCCAAAGACGCACTAGACATGGACAAGGAATTGTCGAAAGAGGAAGAAGCATTGCTAAGGAAACATCTTGCTAACTTCCTAAGAAGAGAACCGTATGTTAGACCTTATCCTAAAATAGGTCGTAATGCCCCTTGTCCATGTGGCAGTGGCAAGAAATATAAACATTGTTGTGGAAGATGACAGATAAATTTAAATTTGACCCGGAGCACACATTCTTTACGTCAGATACACATTTTGGTCATGCTAACATTATCAATCTATGCAATCGTCCATTTAAAGACGTTAATCATATGAATGATATGTTAGTTGAAAACTGGAATAATGTGGTCTCTGACGATGATACAGTCTTCCATTTGGGAGATTTTGCTCTAGGTGGTAGTGCAGTATGGAGTAATGTTTTGTCTCGTCTAAAAGGCAAGATTTACCTCATACTGGGAAACCATGATAGGAAGAACATAAGACAAGGTTACATGGGTAAGTTTGAGATAGTGGTCCCCCAAATGCAGATTTCGATAGAGACTCGTAGTATATACTTAAATCACTATCCGTTTCTGTGTTATGGTGGAATATATCGTAAACCAGAGGATGCCGTATGGCAGCTATTTGGACATGTACATTCAGGCCCAAATAGTGCTGGAGCTGATGCAGCTAGACTGCCTTATTTACTTCCAACCCAGTATGATGTAGGAGTTGATAATAATAATTACACTCCTGTATCTTATGCTCAAGTTAAATGTATAATTAATAAGCAAGTGAATGAAGCGCAGGAATCTTAGTGGGATATTCATCTTCGATAAGTTAGAAGGAGAGGAGAAGCCTACTCCTACTTGTCTCGAAGATTGCACTCCAGAAACTAGACTTAAATGGCTAGAAGGACTGGAGAAAGGAGCTCTCATAAATTGCATAGAGCATTTGTGTGAGACTATTAACGAATTTAGTGAATTGTTGGACATTTATAAAGAATAGTATTATGGCTAAAATTATTAGTAGCAGAAAGAAGTATGTTCCAGTTAAGGACTTAAAGGTGTATCCTAGTAACAAGGAAACTATTGAAGTACTTCCAGACGACGGATTCAATGGTGCTCATCGTTATCGTGCCCAAATGTGTGCTGGCTTTGTTAATGGCAAAACCAAGTATGTGGATGCTACTGACACAATTCAGTTTGTCCACAAGCACGAAGACGGTACAGTAACTCCAGGTTGGCAATCAGAACAACTTGCCCTTATCCTACTTGATAGAGTGAAGAAGCTGAATGAGAAGTTTCCTTGTGAGCAAAATGCCAAACAAGTTACTGCACTTGAAGCTTATCTTGATGCTTGTAAGGAAAGAATTGATGACAGGCTTAACCGTAACGTAATGGGAGACTTGAAGGAATGAAAGTTGAAGTGAATAGAAATGACGAAATGCCAAAAGCAGGAGACCTAGTAATAGACGAGCTTGGAAATATTGGCATCCTAATGCACAATGGTTATATTTGGCTTCTTAAGCATTCAGGAAAGCCTGTAGATGTTCCAACCCTAGTAAGTTACACTGATTCCGACAAATTGTACAAGTTTGAGGGAACTGTGACTCTTAGTAATGATTAAGACTTATTACTATGCAATAGATAAAGATGGGCAGGGTTGGTATTATGACAACCCTCCTATCTTTGATGGCGAAAGCTGGAATGTAGACCCTAAATATGATATATACGATTGCGTCAATGATTTACACCCTGCAAATCTATTTAGCTTTCCAATTCCAGAAGATATGACGTATGAAGACAAACCTATAAAATTTGAAATATGTCTAAAGTAGTTACAATTCATGGACATACCTTAGAATTAGATATGGGGCCTTCCTGTCCAAATCCCGGAATAAGAAGACAACTAGACGCTAAAGGTGAGCCTTACATGTGTACATCTGACCTAGCTACCTGGATAGGGGTTGACGGTGATTGGTACCGTGTATATGTACCCAGTGTAGCCTTAGGGTGGCCTGATATTTTAGAGCTGGCTGAAACAGAAGAGGAGTTGTTAGATTATTTAAAAGATGTATCCGAATTTACTAAAAATAAGAAAGGACATAACTAATCCTGTAGGTAAGTGGTGGGTCGTTGCTAATGATGATGGTAGCTTACATATCACAGACGGTGATAAGCCAGCAGCTTGTGGAGGTGGTTGGCAAGGAAATGACAATACGTATATATGGACTTCTGCTACAGATGATGTATTTAAGGATTGTGTTATTCCAACTACTACGTTTGATAAAGGCCCGATACAATTTGAGATTGATGAACAATTAAACACAACTTGGTATAGAGAATGAAAAAAGCATGGTGTTGTAGAGACTTGGAAGGTGAGTTTACTGAAGAAGTGTATATATTCATTGGAGACAAACCTCCAGTTATGAACGATGACGGAGAGTGGACAGACCCAGACGAGTGTGGTGTATTTTGGTCAGAAGAGGACTTCAACGATGATTTTGACAATCTATTTGGAACAGTAACATTCCCAGAGCTGAACAAAGGTGAATATATAGAGATGGAATTTACATGTGAACTTAAAGTGAAGTAGCTATGAGGTATTGGTACTGTATAGACGACAACGGCCATAAGTGGATTTACGAAGGGTCAGTAGCTCCAGTTAAATATGATGACGAATGGTTGAAATAAGAATTAAATGTGTAGCCGAGAAATGCGAATAGGAGTTACATCTGATTTACATGGAATGCTTCCCACAGTTGAAGAATGTGATATATTTCTTATCTGTGGAGACATTATGCCATTAAACATACAGCTAAATATGCCTAAATCTAGGTTGTGGCTTCAAAATACATTTATTCCATGGGCTAATGAATTGCCATGTAAGCATGTAGTATTCATAGCTGGCAATCATGAAATTAACAAACTTTAACTGAACTTGTTGGAAACCTACTGAATATTACCTATATTTGTAAGTGAAATTTAAACGCAATACAAATATGGGAATCAGAAAGTTTAGTGTAAACGACAATTATTTTAACAAATTAGATACTCAAGAACAAGCATATATCTTAGGATTAATGTATTCTGACGGTAATATACACAAAAACTCTAATTATGAGTCTTATATTATAACCTTTGGTCAGTCAGAAGAGAGAAAGGATATAGTTTACAAAGTAGCACAGGCTTTGAGTCCTGATTGTAAAATCTATCAGGCGTTGAGAGGTTCAAAATTGTTTTACTATTTTAATTTATGTAGTAAAACTATGTTTGACGATTTAAGTAAATTGGGTCTATTTCCTAATAAGTCCTTAACCATTTCGTTTCCAACTTTCATTCCAGATGAATTAATGCCTCATTTCATTAGAGGTTTGTTTGATGGGGATGGATGTATATGGAATGGTAAAAGAAAGGTTATGAAAGTAAAAGACACTACTAAAAGCAGTGGCTATAGAGAAAGAATAGTACATAATGTAAAATTTACCTATACTGGTAATGGAAGTTTTGTAAATTCACTACAAGATTATCTGATAGGTAAATTAGGCTTCAAGAAGACTAAACTAAATTACTCAAAGTCTAAGTCAAAGAGCCGTTCGGAGAACATATGCACTATGGAATATTCTGGAAGAGGTCAAGCTAGAAAGTTCTATGAGTATATTTATAATGATGCAAGTATATACTGTGAAACCAAGAAGTTAATGTTTGAAGAGATATTTTGTGCGTCTGAGGAGAAACCTTCAGAGGACACCTCGTTAATTGCTGGGACGCCTGAGACGGTAATCAGCAGCCAAGCTTCAGATAATATATCTGTTGAAGGTTCATCGACTATTCCTGAAATGGAAGTTTGGAACCAGATATGTACAACATGTTTCATAAGCCTACTGACGGCAAATTGGTATATTTACACAATAAGTCTTGGGAATATGAGCACGAAATTGAGTCTGGAGTATTTAAGAAGTATAAAATCTTCGGAACTCCATATTGTAAGCAATTTGGTAATTGGGCATTCATGAGAGAGCCTGAACGTCTAGAAGCTAAATATGCTCATATGCCTAGTGATTGTGATATTCTTATATCTCACGATGCTCCTAGGCTACTTGGACTAGGTGAAATACATGAAGGAGCATGGGCAGGAGAAGATGCAGGTAATCCTTGGTTGGCTGATGAAATTATGCGTAAACAACCTAAGTATTGCTTCTGTGGACACATTCATAGTGGATATCATGGAATACAAGAATTTAATGGTATGAAGTTCTCTAATGTATCGTTAGTAAATGAAGATTATGTAGTTTCTTACCAACCTCTATATTTGAATGTTTAAAAGTATGCCGACTGAAAAGGTAGTTTATACATCTGGTGGCTCTAGCCTGTTAACGGCTGTAGCTATAGTATTTGTAATTCTTAAATTAACAGGAACAACTGCTGTTGCAACATGGTCATGGTGGTGGGTACTTGCTCCATTATGGCTGCCAGTAGTCTTCGCTATAGGTATTGTATTAGTGTTACTTCTAATACTGCTAATAGTTGCCGCAATAGCAGCGTGTTCTAAATAAAGTATGGATAAGATTTTATTAATTGTAGACCCACAGGTGGATTTCATCAGTGGGTCTTTAGCTGTGGAAGGAGCTGAGGAGAAGATGAATGCTCTTACTAATGCATTACAGAATGGTGATATTGACTGTGATTATGTAATGGTTACTAAGGACTGTCACCCTTCCAATCACTGTTCATTTAAAGAGAACGGAGGTCAATGGCCTACTCATTGTGTTGTAGGCACTGCTGGTTGTTGTGTGTATGCTCCACTATGGAGTGTGATAAACAACTATGCTTATCGTAAGGATACAGACATCTTTATTAAAGGAGATAGTCCCGATAAGGAAGAGTATAGTGTACTTGATAATATGGCCAGTTTTGACGCAATATCTAATATTCTACTTGATTTTGAGTCTGACCCAGACAATGAGATTAGAGTAGTTGGTATAGCTGGTGATTATTGTGTACATGAGACTATATGTGACCTAATAGCTATGGGTTACAAGGATAACATTATAGTAGATACTAAATATGTTGCTTCCATTGACGGAGGAGATAAGCTTGCTAACCTTATTAAAAATTGTAATTTAAAATGGGACTAATTTACTCACTATCGGTTTTGTTCTTTGCCGGGGCATTAGTAAGAATGTATTTGAATAAGGACGTTAGACCTTACGTAACTAGTAGAGTTATTACTCTTTACACAATTCTTGGAATAATACCTTATGTTAATACTGCATTCGTAATTGCTACTCTTGGTGAAGCAGCTATTAAGTTCAACGAATACAAGAAGCTTACAAAGCAGGAAAGAACAGACCGTATGATACAATCATTACAGATTGTAGACCTAGCAATGCAAAGATTAATTGATAAATTTAAAGAGAAATGATAGTAAAATCCATTCTTGATACGGATTTGTATAAATTTACAACTTCGTATGCTTACATGAAACTATTTCCTCAAGCTAGAGGAACATTTGAGTTCTTTGACCGTGACTTGACAGAGTATCCAGAAGACTTTGTTCAGAAGGTGTACTTGGAGTTAAGTAATCTTGGAATGTTACGTCTTACCAATAGTGAACTTATATGACTTCTAACTGTAGATTTGTTCCACAAGTCTACTGGGCGTTGGGTACAGCCATTGAGAAATACGGCGAGGATGTGGTTGTTAAAGTATTAAGTAGACATGTAGCATCAGAGTTTAAACGTAAGAAAGCTCCAATTTATATATCTAGAGAATTATATGAATGATTTAGAAAGAAGAGTTCACACAGCTATTAAAGAGTGTTATGATGTAGTCATAGCCCCAACTTATGGGTTAGGTTCTGCATTAGCCGCTGTATTTATGAAGATACATGGAAGAGCTCCACATAGGGCAACTTTTAGGTCAGATTATTATGCAGTAGATTTGCCAGAAGGACGAGAATGGTCAGATGCAGAATCTAAAGGAAAGATTGAATCTATCTCCAATGGTAAACCTATAGACTATTGGGCAACTCAACATAACCTCTTAAAGTTATTTTCAGATGCGGTTCATATAAGGTGGGGAGATGATTACTTCTTGTTTACCGATGAATATATCATAGACCTTCAGGACCTAGAAATTCTAATGCTGAATACTGATGATATTCCAAAAGAAATAGTGGATTGCTTGGTATATAAAGAAGCTAAAGCTACTATGGAATATGTAACTTACAGTAATCAAGGGTTCAGAACTACACTTATGAAGGTAAAAGAGCAAGATTGTGATATACAATCTAATTATAATGATGACTTACCACATCAACAATTAACTGATATGATAAATTCCAAGGAAAGTGGAATTGCCATATTACATGGAATTCCGGGTTGTGGTAAGACTAGTTATATTAGAAAGTTAATAGCTGACAATCCTGGTAAAAAGTTTGTGTTCTTAGATGCATCTACGTTTCAATACATTGGAGACGCTTCATTTATTGAACTTCTTACTAATAAGAGAGATTCAGTGTTTGTAGTAGAAGACTGTGAGGACTTATTAGTAAGCAGAGACACTAAAGGTAATCATAGAATATCGTCTTTGCTAAATCTATCAGACGGTATACTCGGAGACTCTTTAAACCTTAAGTTCATATGTACCTTTAATGCTGATATTAGTAGTATTGATAAAGCACTACTACGTAAAGGAAGATTAAAAGTTAAATATGAATTTGGTAAACTTACTAAAGATAAAGCTACTGCTCTAGCTGTCAAACTTGGTAAAACAGAACCTGTAACTGAAGACATGGCATTGTGTGATGTCTATAACTTAGGCACAGACAATGGTGGTGAACAAATTGAAACTGATAGACCTAAAATTGGATTTAGATGAAAATGAAATTGTATTACGGAGCCTTAGCCTTGCTTTGGCTCCTTTCTAGTTGTACTCCCAGTAGTAATGTAACTGACAACCATGACAAGGTTAGAACTTGTCGTAATGGTCATATCAAAGCTCTTACTTTGAATGGTCATACATATTACTGGCGAAAGCATTGGTTTGCACATGCAGGAGACTGTAAGAAGTGTAAGCATGAACTTGATAGTATAGTTAAAGCGGCAGTAAAGGAGGTAATAAAATGCGAATAGGATTGTTCTTTGGCTCATTTGACCCTCCCCATATCGGGCATGTAAATGTAGTGATGGGAGCTATTAATTCTAATCAGGTGGATGGGGTGTTGGTAATTCCTGCATATCAAAATCTGTGGAAGGAAGATAGTTCCAAATTTCATTATAGACACGCTATGTGTGATATGACTTTTGATAATTTGTCTGGAGTTCGGGTAAGTGATATAGAAAGAGATATAAGGAGAGACGCTGCTGGTTCTGCTTATCCCAGAGGTATACCTACATACGTTGTACTAGAGGAATTGAAGTCTAGAATGCCAGAGGATGAGTTAGTGATTATTACTACTCCAGAAACCTATAAGGATATTCCTGAATGGCATAAGGGGTCTGTAATATTGTATGACTATAAATTCCTCATGGTGGTAAGTGGAGAGGAGACCCCACAAGACCTTCCGGAGAATGTATATGTTCCGCAAATAACAATATGCTCTACTTGCATTCGTAATAGAGTGAAGCTTAGAGTATATATCCAACCGTTTGTAAAAGATACTGTAGAAGCATTCATTAACCAATATAACTTGTATGTATAAAGCTTATGTAGCAATGTCTTGGAACATGTCTGAAGTAACTATACGTAAGGTTAAAAACAAACTAGTTGAGCTAGGAATACAGGCAGAAAGTAACTACAAGACTGAAGTTTACAGTAAAGATAAGTTAGAACTGGCAGACTGTGTAGTGTTTGTATTGGACGAACTAGGTTTTAGTCAGAAATGTTCTAGTTTTACAAATGGTATTCTTAAGGAATTTATATATTGTGTAAACCACAACAAACCTATGTTTATTGCTTATAAATCTCAAGCTGGTTTAGGCATATATGCTGCCAAACTAGATGATGAATCTTTAGTGCTTACTGGTATAGCAAGTAGCAGGAACTCTATACAGAAGTGGGCTGACTTTGCAACCCAAGTAAAAGCTGTGGCTTCAACAGATGAGATTGAACTAACTGAAGAATTTTATTAATGAAGAATTATCCTATTACAATTGAAACTGGTGAACATGCTGGGGAGACAGTTTGGGTTCACCGTAGTATAGCCGTTGCAGGATTTATATTCTGTAGGATTAATAATGAATGGTGTGTTCTTGCTAACCAAAGAGGTGAGGGAGCACCAGACTTTCAAGGATATTGGAACTGTCCTTGTGGTTATTTGGATTTCGATGAGACATTAGCAGAAGCCTGTTCCAGGGAAATTTATGAAGAAACTGGGGTTAGAGTTGAACCTAGTGCTCTTTATATGTGTAGTATTAATGATGACCCGAAAGACTCTAATAGGCAGAATGTTACTATGAGATTCATGTCTGTGGTAGACGAGAGTCATATTGGAATCTCTACTAATGCCATTAAAGGGCAACTAGGTGGAGAGGAGAATGAAGTAAAGGCTATCATGTGGGTTAAAATATCTGACCTTGATAACTATCAGTGGGCATTCAATCATAGACATCTTATTGAAGGTATCTTTCATACTTATGTAGATTGTGAAGAAGTAGAAGGTTTAGACGATTTATTTGCCGAATGACATACTTCATTAGTGGACACAGAGACATAACTCCTGAAGAATTTGAGAAATTCTACATTCCAGCAATTGTTGATGCAATAAATACATGCAACGATAATTACGATGACTGTGAATTTGTAGTCGGAGATTGTAGGGGTTGTGATGAAATGGCAGCTAATTTTATTGTGAATTACATCAAAGAGAATACAGATGATACAGAGTGTCCTCCATGTACTTTGTGCATTTACCATATGTTCTCTGAACCTAGATTTAGAGTAGGCGTAGTTGGACCAGACGGCTATTATCATGTTGACATGGTAGATGAATTAAATGCAAATTTATGTGAGGATGACGACCCCTATACCATGAATGATTGTCCTATGATATTCTATATGGGTGGATTCGAGACAGATAGAGACCGTGATTCTGCTATGACCAATGTTTCAAGTGAGGATATTGCCTTTATAAGAAGCAAATCTAAATGGGATTCTGGTACAGCAGAGAATATATTACGTAGGCACACTATGAAATACCTAAACCCTAGTCTCTATGGACAACAGTAAAGATTGAGGTTTGAATTTACATTAGCATTAATCAATAACAATGACCTCTTACATGAGAGGTCATTTAAAGAGATATGTCAATTAGGAGTTGAATTAACAGATGAGTTTATGAGACATGAGTCTGAAAAATAAGAAATTTAAAATTGTTGAGGGAACAAGAGTTAGAATGGTTTCTTCAAAAGATACTCATATAGTCGAAGGGGCTTACGGTACTGTAGTCAGTTCAGGCGTAAGCGAGTCGCAAGTGCGTTGGGATAGTATGTTAGCAATTAGAGCAGATTATAGATACAGAAATGAACTAGAAGATGCTCTTATCATTCCAGTTTATAATGACTTATTGGACCCTTCAGGAGACTTCCAAATCTGGACCCCTGAACCTATTGCACGAATACATATTGATGATTGTATTAAATACATAGGAAAGGACACAAAAGACCTAAAATACGGTGATTTGCTTTGTGTATATGCCATGACTTTATCAGAGCATTCATTGTATGCAATACAATTAAGCAACTATAAATTGCATAGATTAGATACTAGTGATTGTATATTAGAGAGGAAGGGATATGCTTTAGCCAGAGACACTAAAGTCAAAGTAGTCTTAGATTCCGCTTATACAGAAGTTGGACAAACTGGTAAAATTTATCGTACTGATTACAGGTCAGTGCTGCCCTATGAAGTTATTATAGATAAGGGTGATTGTGTTTGGGTCGCTGGGTGCACCATACAGAACGCTGATACTGAAGTGTATATAGAAGAGTATTCAGCAAATATTGAAAACGAAGCATCACTAGACGAAGACATACTAGAGAGCGGATTCTCTAGACAGGTAACATTCTATGAAAGGGATTAACAAATATTTATTTTTAGACGTAGATGGAGTCCTTAACAGTGTCGCGTGGTACAGAGAGGAGTGGAATAAAGACCATGTTTATCCTCAAGGAGACTTTGACCCAAAATGTGTTGAGATTGTAAACAGAATTGTTAAAGAGACTGGCTGTAAAGTGGTAGTAAGTTCCTCTTGGAGAGCAGATTCTAACTTGCAATCGGTATTTGACAAAGCTGGGTTGAAGTTTCAGATTTATAGCACTACTCCCTTTAAGGACCATAGAGGTGAAGAAATTCAAGAATGGTTAGATTCTCAAACTGAACCTTATGTCTATGCAATTCTGGATGACGATAGAGAAATGCTGTCTTGCCAGAATAAGTTCTTAGTAAGAACTAATGGTAACGTAGGTATTACTAATGAGGATGCTAACCGAGTTATTAACATTTTAAATAGAAATGATATGTGGAATGATAAATTAAACTCCTTAATTATGGAGTCCATGAAGAACCATGACGCTGTTCGGACTACAGTTCTCCGTGCAATTAAGACGGAATTTAGCAACTATGCAACTGCTAAGAATGCTAAACCTCTTGACAATGCTGCTGAAGTAGCCATTATTAAGAAGTTGCGTGACCAGCGTATCGATAATGCTGAACAGTATCGTATGGCAGGTAGTCAGGATTTGTATGACAATGAAATGGCAGAATCTCTTATCCTGAATGAATTTCTGCCAGAGGTTCCTGACGATAAAGTACTTGCTTTAGGACTGGTAGAAGTGTGTGCATTGCAAGGATGTGAAGACGGACCTAAGATTCCTAAAAGCAAAATGGGAATTATTATCAAAGAGCTTAAAGCTATGTTCCCTGCCGCAGACGGTAAACAGATTGCTGATTTAGTAAAATCTTGTGTAGTATAATATGACACTAAAAGAAATTGTAACCTTACCTTATCCAGCTAAGATATCACATGCTATAGCTGGTGTACTTTATTATCAAATAATAACTGGTGATAAAACTATTGTCTTTCCAATAGACATGAATGACAGAGATGATGTAGGAACTACTACATTTCTAGCAGAGTACCCGAAACCTATCACATTAATGAGATACATTCGTAAAGCAATTGACTCTGGTGAGTTAGTAATAGCTACTACTGATGCCGAAGTATAATGTAAGTATCGATAGACAGCTTAGATGTCGTCTATGCTTTGACATAGAAGTTGAAGCCGATAGTGAAGACGAAGCTTGGGAAAAGGCTTACGACACAGTAGACCTAGGAGATTTAGAAGTAAGAGATTGTGAGTATAGCGACGATGAAATAACCCTTCTAGAAGAATGATTATAGGTATAGTTGGTAAGAAGCAAAGCGGCAAGGATACAATTTGTAATATCATTCGGTATATAAGCTGGCTTAAATCTTCTAAGTTATGGGGAGAAGTGACTCCAAATGATAAACACTTTGCAGCTGTCTGCGAAAGTGAAGACATCGCTCCTATACTTAGTGTATGGGAGAAACATCCATGGGCAGAGAAGCTGAAACAGTGTGCGTCCATTATACTAGGATGTCATGTATCTAGCTTTGAGACAGAAAGTATCAAAGAATCGTTTACACATATTCCAATTAGTAATAGTGAGGGAGAGCCTATGACTCATAGGGAGTTCCTACAAGTATTGGGTACTGAAGTGGGAAGGACTATTGACCCTAATCTGTGGGTTAAGTCTATGATGTCTGATTATGATAATGGATTTAAGAGTTATCCTACCTATGGTACTGATGAATACGGTAATACTGTATTTGTACATATGAATACCGTAGAACCTTATTGGATTATGCCAGATACTAGGTTCCCTAATGAAGTCCAAGCTATCAAAGATAGGAAAGGAATTGTCATTAAGGTGAATAGAGATACTGGAATATTAGATAATCATATTTCAGAACATGCTTTGGACGATTATAATGACTACGATTATGTCATTGACAATAACGGAACTCTTGGTGAGTTAATTGTCAAAGTAGCAACTATGATGGAGACCCTAGGGGTGCTTCAATAAACAATAATGGCCTGTATGGTGGAGTGTAATACTCTACTGTACAGGCCATTTTTTTTGATTATTACTCTGTATCTTCTTTGACTGTGTCAGCTGCTAGTTTAGCTATATTCTTAAGTTCAGTAGTAGCTCCTTTAAAAGTTCTGCCGAATCCTGTAGTTCCCATGAAGTATTGAGATAGAGTCTTATCTCCAAATGCAAATTCATAGGTATTATTGAACACCGTGTTAAGATACCCAATAGATACAGGTTCTGAATTATTAACTAAACTCAACATAGTGTTGATAGGAGTTACATCGCCAAATGAATTGGTAAATCCTCTCTGGAATAGACTAAACACTGTATCTTCCATAGCCCTAGACATAGTAGGATTTAATGGGTCTCTATCTTCCTCTCTGGCTTCAGCCCACAACCTTATTAGATACTGACCTAGAGCTCCTAATAACAACCACAGCATTAAGTCATGTCCTAATCTCTTTAAATTAGATTTCTTGACACCAGTATCTTCGTTCCATATGTTGTCTCTGACTCCTTTAAGACCTCCAGATTTAAATTCCCTCCAAGCATCCTTAAGTGTGTAAAAGATTCCCTCTAAATATCTATCAGCCCAAGTTTCTACTGGCACCCCTGTATTCTCTGTAGTTACTATGGTTTTAGTTTCTCCATTATCGTCTACTATATCCTTATACCATAAGAGGTCTCCATTATCATTCTTGGCTTGGACTCTACCTGCTAGTCCATAATTCTTTGGCTCTAGCAAATAAGCATTCCTAGTTGCAGATAAGAATGTTTTAAATTGACCAAGTAACGCCCCCATAAAAGTTTTCTCGGCCTGCATTCTTCCATCATGGTCATAATAACCATAAACCAAATCTGATAAAGTTTTAATAGCAAGTACTTCATCCTGTGTATAAGCAAATGGTAATGCATCACCTTCTTTCAGATTTAAACCTTCAGTTTCATTGAAAGATTTCATCATAGATAGATACAGACCTCTTTGCTTATTGTAGTCTGGATTACTCTTATTGCCAGAAGCATAAGCAGCTAACCGCTTGTCTTTCTTCCAATCATACTTTAATCCATCCTTAGTCATTTCTATAGCATCCCAAGTCCCATCATGTAGACTTTGAGCTATAAACATGGTCATTCTATTATAGTAATCCGGTGCTGTAGTAAACCAATAAGTATACCTGGATAGATTAGACAATCCTGACTTGTTACTTACTAATCTCTGGGACAACTTATTCATATCGAAGTCTGCGAGCCTCATTCTAGCATTAAGAGCCTCTATCTTAGTAACTCTTGAAAAGAAATCTGGTCCGTCTTTCATAATGATAGCTCCAGCCTGTAATAATTCCTTATAAGTGAATTTCTCCCCAGTGTAGTACATTTTACTGAAGGCCATTGCAGAGTTCTTCCACATTCCATCAAATACATCTCTGACTCCACCAGTAACATTAAATGCAAGTAATCCGAATGATGCTAATCTTTTAATAGGACCCACAGCTTGGTATAACTGTTTACCTTCCTCACTAATAATGGATTGGTTAAATACTGCAATTTTAAGGTAATTATCCATTGTCTCATTAAACACTGTTAAATCAACACCAGTCTCTTTAGCATAGTTAAGAGCTAATAATTTAATTGCTTTAATTGCCGGGAGCACATCATCAAAGGCATCTTTACGTTCTGCGGCGAACACATAGCTAGTTACTAATGATTCCAAATTACGTTCCCAGAAATCGGAATTGTATTGTGCTAGTAATGCCTGTCTAGCATCTTCACTAGATTCAGAAATGTTAAACCTATTATACATCTCATATCTAGTAATCATGTCAGACTTAGCTGTATATTCTTCCTCCGAATACGCATCATTCTCTTCTCTATTCCAGAAGTCTTTAAACTTCATGGTAACATCCTTAGTTTCTTGGCTAGCCCATTTAGCAATTCCCATTTGTAATATCTTGTTATTAGTCTGTTGCAATGGAACCCAGAACCATTTGTCCTGTTTCTTTAACTGTGCTACTTCTGGGTCAGATTCAGACTTACCCTCTAGATTAAATCTGTACTTATTAATATCCCATAATATCTTCTTTAAGAATCTTCTTTCTTCGGATGATAGTGGAGTGCTATTATCATAAGGATTAGCAAATAGCATTTGTTCATTCAGAGACCCATCTGGATTCCTTCTAAACATATTATCATATATTTTAGTCTGGTCTCCTATTACTAAGTTTCTTGCATTTGAATACCCTTTATCCTTCCATAATGCTTTAACGTAATCATTAAAGAATGGATAATAATATTCCTCTGTCTTTCTAGTAACTCCGTCAAATGCCTTTCTCACTAACTTAACAGCCTGTCTAATATTATTCTCCGGAATCAGTTCAGGGTTAGTATCCATACCTCCTGATAATGGAGCCCCTTTACGAGCATACCTTCCCATCTTTTCCGGCTGGGTAAATGGAATGTCTCTATAATAAAGCATTGCTCCTAGAACTGCTTTATAGAATCTTTCTATACCAGTGTTAGAGTTTTCTTTCATTATGTCTTCCACTGATGCTTTCTCAAGAATAGTTGGGAACGAAGTATACAACGTCTTAGCTATATCTTCTAACCTGTCAGCTGTGGCAGCTTTATCGTTTACATTTATGTCAAACAACGCCCTACGTACTTTAGTGTTTAATTCTTGTTGAGTTCTAGGAGTAGCGTCAGGTCTACTCATAAGTGCTAAGAACTCTCCTTTTAAAACCTCAAGTTCATCCATAAATGTAACTTGATTAAGTCTGTTAGTTACACCAGTCTCTTTTGCCAGTAAGTTAAAGGTTTCTCTTATACTTCTCATATTAGCTATAGTAGCTGTAGATGTGTCTGCGTTCAGAACCTTAAATGTTCCAATTCTAAATACATCTCCAAAGACTTCTGGCATCTCATTAATAGCTGCCATAATCTTCATCAATTCTATATTACCACTAGTAGCTCTTAATAGCCAAGGATTATTCATAGCATATGCATCCTTCTCATAATCTCCCAGCATAGTAGTTCCTAAAGACAGTGGTATAATAGTATTTAAATCATGCTTACTAAGTGCCACAAAATCAACCTGTTTAGTAATAACATTATGAATAGCTATAATTCCTAGTTGTTTAAGATTCTCCATGTCAACTACTTCCCAGCCAGGGTCGTTTACATACTTCTGAAATGTGCTGACTACAAAAGCTGTAGTCTTAAATCCTGAAGGCGGTACGATTTGGTCTAAAGGTTTATAACCCTTTAAAGCCTTGTCTAAATCATATATAAATGCCTGTCTCTTCTCTGCAAAGATTCTATCCCTCTTCTTTAAGTATTCTTCAACCTTTTGTCTAAGTTCTTCATTAACAGCCTTGTCAGCTGTATCTTTAATATAGATAGGTTTACTATGATTGTAATAATCACTAAAGTACCACCTTCCCTCTGAAGGATGCGGCGAATCATGTACTTGAGTTTGGATAAATGAATCTACATCTATTCTATCCATTCTACTCTGTAATTTAGGATTGGGAATAAACTTTGATAAAGTGTTAAGCACTCCGTCCTTAATAGGATGTCCTACAGTCTCATCAGTAATCCTTACAGGTATTATGTTACTAATATTTGAGTAATATTCTCCTACTCCCCAAGCTAGTCTATTAACAGCTGAAGATGTGTCTTTCTTCCTGTCTTGTACTGCCTCAAACTGAACATCTGTTAAAGAACCTTCATCCAAACCTTCTATTTTCATTGGAATTATATTAAGTTCCATATTTCTTACTGGAATTCCCTTAGAAGCTAACATCTGCCTATAGAATCCTAATTGATAGTCATATTTAGATGCTTTGGCTGCGTCCCAATCGTTAGAAATTTTAGTAGAACTCTTGAATAAATACAGATGAGGTTGTCCTTCTTCATCTATAACTACTAAGTCAATAGAACCTACTAGTTTAAGTCCGTCATTTGTATTGGCATCAACCAGAAATTGAGACATTATTTTAGCACCTTTACCATGTGCTCTATATAGTTCACCTTTAAGTGTTTCTAGATTATCATATAATGATTTAATAACAACTTCATTGTATTGCATACCATATTTCTTAGTAAGTGCTTCTAAGTCATAGTGTCCTGCAAAGTAATCTCCAATCATGGAGTGTATGTCAATACCAGTTTCAGCTATTCTGTCCCACGTTTCTAGTATTTGGTCTACTCTAGCATGTGCTTCCTCTCTACTAATCTTCTCCTTATCCATTAACTCAGTAACAGTTCTGCCTCTCCAATTAGTGACATTAAAAGGCTGAATCAATGCACCTTCACCATCACCAGACCTTCCTTTCTCTAAGAAATCTGTAACAGACATATTGCCGTCAGAAGCAGTATAACTTATGTCTCCTCCAGTTAAATCTACCCCGTCTTCTCTAAGTCTAGCTTCACTTCTGATACCTCTTAGTTTAGCTACTATTTCAGCCTGCTTAGTATCTTGACTAAGTACGATATCAGATATAAGACCATATTCTATCTGATTCTTATGTGCTATCAAGAAGTCAAATAGGTCAGCATAGTTGTTATTACCCTCCCCAAATTGAACCACTTGACCATTTATATTTAAACTATACGAACAAGCCATTAGCAATTCTCCTTTAAGTTACCACTCTTTATTAATTTCTGAATTAAATTAGTTATAGTACGGGATTCAGAAGCTAAGTTCATATCAAAACCTGCTGCTAAATCGTTGTTAATAAGTGCACTACCAAATTCAGACATAATATTATCTATAGACATATTAAGAAGTCTTCCTAACTTCTCATTCTTAATATCGTCACTAGTTTGGAACGTCTTTTGAGTCTTCTCTTTGAATATTCTTCCCATTTCCTCTAATGAAGCTTCTTTACCTTCAAACCAAGGCTCAGTAATTCTAGCAAAGTAATTACCAAACTCTGTAACAAATATCTCTTCATTTAAGTCGGGTACAGCTCTAGTATCTCCTATCATTCTAAATGCTTCTAGTTTATCATCGTAGTTTGCTAAAGACTCTACCTGTTCGACCAGCCCGTAATAAAGGCCTGGATTAGTCCTTTTCATAGAACCCATAATTAAATGTGCAAACTCATGCAGTGAATCAGCTGTAGTAGCTCTGTCTACATTTAGATAGACTTCTCCATTATAAATAAATGCATTAGTTCTTCCAGCATTAGGAATCACTCCTCTGAATTTAGAAGCTATCTCTCTAGCAGTAACTACGTTAACATTAATGCCATAGTTCTTACTAAGGTGATTGGCTATCTCTACCATTTCACTTTTAAATGACCTGGGTACTTTCTTGTGAACTGGTACACTTCTTTCTGATTCTAGCTTTCTGAATGAGTATTTGTCCCCATTTGCCCCAGTTACTTCATATACAGATTCGGTAGCATTCTGAATTGTGTTTAAAGCTTCTGTCATTAATTGCAGTTCATAGTCTAGTTTGTCTTGCGTTAGCATACTAGGAACCTTACTATTATACAATGAAGCATGAATGTCTGGGTCTCGCAGTTGATTCTTTAACAGGAAGAAAGTCTCCAATTTCTCTTGAGTGTTAAGTATAGATTCTATATTAAGTCCCTGCTCTTTAAGTATGCCAATTAGTTTCTTATATTGGGGCTTCTTATTAAGCTCTGATATGAAGTTGTTAAAAGTAATACTCTTAACTAAATCCTTATCATTGTATAGCTTTATGTTATCATTTAGTTCTATATCCAAAACGGAAAATCTGTCTCCAATTTGTAAAGATTGGTAGCTTTGTATTGCTAAACTTCCATTTTTGAGTTTGCTAGTAACAGACTTTAAATCTATAGGTCTGTCTAACAGCTTATTAGCAATACTTCTGGCATATTTAAGATTATCTACTCCTGCTCCTTTCAGCCCGTCTGAAGTTGTAACAATCCTACTGTCTATATAATATCTGTCATTATATTTAGCGATGTTATAACCCCCTACAGTTTCAATAGGCTCTATTAACTCTCCAGAGTACTCTGTGTTAACTATAGTCTTGTCAAACTCTGGCTGTTTAAATGTATTTCTTAATAATATTCCACCATCACTTATAAATGCAATATCTAAGAACTTCTCATTATCAATTTTATTATTCAAGTCTTGTATAGTAGATACTATAGACTCATCAGACAGTTCTCCATAACTATAAGCATCCATAAAATCTTGCATGTCTTTCTTAGATATACGTAAGTAGTTCCCAGATACTTCTGCTCTATCTACTAATGCTTGGACTGTAGTGTCTGAATAAGAAGGAATTTCAGTAGTAGGAGTACCTATTATTTGATTAAACAGCTCATTAAATTTACTAACAAGCCCATTCTTATATAATGCATCATTGAAAGTAGCACTAGTATAGAAGTAATTCACAAAAGCAGGTATAACATTACCATGAATACTATTAGTGTTAAAGTCATACCCTATATATTTCATGATAGTCTGCACTCTGGATGAAGTATCATTACTTGCAGCTAGCATCTTTAACGCAGACTCTATATTCTTGTTTACTTCCTGAACTTGTTCTTTAGGAGCCTTATCTAATACTGTATTCACATATCTTTGCTTTAGATAGGTCTCTATATATTCTTCTTTAGGCTTAATAACTGCCAAACTGCCACTAGTATCTCTAAATATACCATAATTGGTATTCCAGGCAAGACTAAATCTGGCATTAGTAAGTAGTATATTATTCCTATTCAAGTCCTCACCTTCCCCTTGCAACTTGTCTACTAAGTAGGTAATATTTGGAGTTGGGAACTCATTTTTAATTGTATTTAAATTATAATTACCAATTGGTAATCCGTCCTTGCCAAGATTCTTGGAATCCAAAGCTGTAATAGGAAATCCTCCTGAATTTACTGCATTAATAAAATCATTATAACTCTCTACATTTCCCATTAATGCTCCTATTGCATCTTCTAAAGACATTTCACTAACGTCAGGAACCTCTAGCTTAAATAAGCTAGGGGCTCCCTCGTTAGAATGTACTAAAAATTCTACTGTACAACTCATGTTAACAATTAATTCTTATTTGTATAGTATTGCGCTCCATTAAGCTCTTAATCTTATTAACTATATTCTCCATAGAATCATTCCTATTAAGGACTAACTCTTTCATTTTAGCATTCTGATTTGGAGTTCTAATAACGAAGTAATCATCATATAGTCTTCGCATGTCTACATTACTTGGGTCTGGGATGTCATTTACTTCATAGTAGTCTTCTCCGTCCCTTTCATACAGTTCAAGACGACCTGTTTCTTCATTTCTCATTCTAATATACTTATCTCTAGCTCTACCCTTAGCACTTTCACTAATAATAGGAGCCATTCTAATAAGTGCATCTTCTAATGAGAATGTGTCCATGTTAACATCCAAATCATAATCTGATTGTCCTACATACTTTTGATACTCTATTAGTAAGTCACTAACATCAGTCTTATCAAATGTGTTCAGTAAAGTAGTAAGTCTGTCAGCACCGTACTTATTCTTATTAACAACTAAGTTATATAAGAAGAACCAGTCAGTAAGAGGTAATCCTTGCAGATTAATTCTCTTCAGTGCTGCAAAATCTTTCTGGTATCTACTGAACATTGCTTGGTCTGATTCAGTTCTTACGTTCATCATATCAATAGGTAATTTCATATATGTAGTATTACCTCTAGTAAATGGGTCAGTACGTCTGTTCCTACTTAATCCTTGCACAAACTGGTTGATTAATAAGGAGCGAACCCTCTTATCTCCAACCATTCCGTTATGAAGTTCCGGAATAACTGTTCTTTCCATCCAGAGTTTAAAGTTAGCAATTCCATCGTTAGTAGCCAAACTAAATACCTCGCCTCCTTCTTTAATATCATGCAGAGTCATATCATTTCCGATATACTTCTGACCCTCATCCATTCTGAAGGTAATGTTGCGTTTAGCCAGCCAGCCAGTGATTAGTACATCGTCTACATGCTCACCGAGTGCATTTAATTGCTCTTTAGTAACAGCTCTACCATATGTAGGATTCTCTTTAATAAGAGCTTCTCTATAGGAATTTACTAGATTGAATTTGGTACTGATATTTACATCAGTTGTATCAGTAAGGTTATATACTTCGAACAATGCCTTAAAGTGAGGAATTTTATCAATCATGTCGAATATATTCCAAGTTCCCTTTATTAGATTATAGTAAGCTATGGTTGACTTCTTATAACCAGAGTTCATTGGGTCAAGGAATTTCCTCATACTAAATCCTCCATTAGTAATGCCTTGTGCAACAGCATCGTTGACTACAGCTTTTACTTGCTCTTCAGATAGATAAGGTTTATCATTTAGGATGTTCCTAATAACTACTTCCGGGTTATAACCTTTCTCATATTTGTCATCTTTATATAGTTGCTCTCTACTAGTAATTGCAGATTCATATGTATTTAACCTGGACATCTTACCTCCTAAATCTGTAGGCATACCTTGATTTAGTCCGTAGAATCTTCCTAACAGTTCTGTTTCTCTAGCACTTCTGTTTACCTTCTTAAATTCGGCAAATCTATCCATGTCTAGTCTATTCCTCATCTTCTGTAGGTACTTATATTCTTCCAAGAATCTGTGTTCCCTATAAGATACGGCTGGGAATATATCATCAATAGAATCACCTTCTGCAAACCTATCTTTGATAGCTTGAATCCAATTACCTCTCTTATCGAACGCTTCCTCTCCAGAGTCAAGTAGTTTCTCTTGCACTCTTTTGAAGAAGTTACCTAAAGAAGTAGAATCGAAGTAGTTTCTAATATTAGGGCCTTCTTCTAATGCTCTAACTACAGAGTCTACTGATGCATGGTCATGATATTCATCAAATACATTTACCTTCATTAAGTCATTCACAGTTTGTACTGTTGGGCTAGTCATGAATTTGGCAATGTCATTGAAACTAAATCCTAACATAATCATATGTAAGTACATACCAGCTAGATTAGGACCTGCATTAATTTTAGAAAGAATCAACTCTTTAGCATTATCAGTAGCAGCTGACAGTAATGCAGAAATTACTAATGACTGGTCTGGTTGCATACCTAATTGCTCTTGAACTACTCTAGCTACATCCTCCGGTGACAATTGCTGTTCTACAGCTCTGATTATTAGATTTCTCCAATAATCTTTCTTAACTGCCAAATCATCGAAGTTAACGTTAGCCATTATGTTTCTTAGAGTAGGTACTGTCATAGGTTTACCATTCTCACTTAACATTGTTTGAATGCCTTCAAATCTAGTGGAGAAAAACATGTTGTCTAACCAATCCTGGTCTCCATTTCTAACACCTTCATTGAAATAGTAACAGTTAGCAAAGAATACTTTCTCACCTACAGCTGCAATACCAATTACCTGTTTACCGTCCATATTCTGCATCTGCATTACCCATTTGGATGAGGGTGATGTCATGGTAATCTTATTAGCTTCTTGTCCAGATGCTGATTCCTTAGCTGCCCTTTGTGGGTCTCCCATTTCAATAGGAGAATAAGCCTGGTTCATATTCTTCAAATTCTGGATAATATTGCTAATTTTAGATGATACAGAGTTTCTAAATGCAGGAAGTAAGTTGCTTCTTCTAATCTTCTGTCTACCATTTCTAGCTTTCTTTCCATTCTCATCAAATTCTTCAGTCATGTACATAGTATGATTGTTAATTCTATTAAGAATGAAATTAGCATTATCAGTGTCAACTTCTCCTGAATATGTCAATATTCTAGCATCGTCAATAGCATTAAGCATTTCTGCTATTACCGGAACAGATTCCGGATTATAGAAGTTCTCCTTATTAAGTTGGTTTAGATAGTTAGTAATATCTACTCCACCACTTCCATATGCGTATAACTTGCCATTAGGGGTAGGTAGCATTTCGGATGCTTTGAGTGACTCAATACTATTAAAATTAAAATAGGGAGACCAACCTACATAATGTCCGCTGGTATCAAAGTCATAACCCATAATATATGCTTTATCAATATCCGTTTAACCTTATCCCTTTCAAGATAAGCCCGACTATATCATCATTATATATTAATATATAATGTCTCGCACTTCGGGATAAAAATCCCTACTCCCTCTCGGGATAGTCTGTGAACTTTCATCCTAGTAGGATGCTTAGCTGCGGATTGTCCAATCTTAACCTTTTTTACTTTACCAACAATAGTTGATTGTTGCCACTAGACGCATTACTACTCTAGTTTAGTAGGTTAAGCTCTAAGGAGTTCCCCGTCAATTCACGAGATTTATTATAGTGACTACAATATTAATATGTCACCTAACTAAACATTAAAAATTAGGTCAATAGTCACTTCCCTGCAACCATGTCTGCCAGTGAGATACATGTACTACATTCTTATCAGAATCATTAAATGCTACAGCTTTCATCTTCATAAATGACTGCATCGTCTGTGCAGGAATACGAGCTACTGTAAATTCAAGTGATTTCTGGAATGATACAAACTTCTTCTTAGCATCTATAATCTTCTGATTCTTCTCTATTCCGTCTAATTGATAAGCCAATCTAGATACGCTAAACTCTTCTCCCTCATTCTCTTTATAAGTATCAAATAGTAATTTAAGTAATCTGTCATTTCTTTCAGAGCCTGCTTCAATTACCTGCTGCATCATTTCCTTATTCTTAGTGTATTGGTTAATTTTAACAGAATCAAAACTATCCATTCCATAAATATCAATAACACTGTCAGGAGTTTTAGCTACTAATACTTCTTCAGTAGTATTATTACCTAATGCGTTGTAAGATGTTACTACTTCATGATACTCTCCACTTTCATCATAGAATCCAGCTTCGTACATCTTCTCACCGTTTTCATCTACCCTCATAACACTATTACCAACTCTAACGAAATCAGATTCAGTAAGTGCCTTATTAACCGATAGATGTTCCATTAGAGAAGGAGTTTCTCCGAGTGCAACATACACATGTTTACCATTAGCTCTAGTAAACATCATATCATACCATTTAATTTTAGGAGCATGATACTTATCATACCTATTAACAAAGAACTGATATCCTTGCGTAAGTACATCATTAATACTATCATTAGGTCCTAAATTGAATTGGTCTACATATAACTTACTAATAGAAAGTTCAGCAGGATTATTAACTAGATTTTGAATAGGAATAGCAATATCCCCATTACCCAAATCTTTTATGTAGCCATTGGCTGCATATTTAGCACTAAAGGCAACTGGGTCTGCTAAATACTCTGCTTTCTGAATACCAGTTACAGGCATATATCCGTTATCTAGTAACGTAAAGGTTGCTTGTATCTGTGCTTGTATTTCAGAATCTAAAGCTCTAGGAAGTTTACCTCCGTCATACTTAGTTCTCTCACTAAATGACCTCTGTATTGCTGGCATATCAAATATGCTATGCCTCATACCAGTCATATCTTCCCAGTAAATCTCTGCTGGCTTCAAGTCTGTAGGTCTAGTAATATCAGTATAGAACTGAGAGAAATTGGCTTTTACTAAATTATATGTATCAAAGTCATTTACATATACTGGTACATAACTACCCTCTATACTCCAACCTCTATCAGCTAGGTATTGGTCTACAGTCATTAAGGAATTGGCTTGATTCTTAGCTTGTGCAGATACTGCCTTGTCGTAATTGTCTTGAGCTTTAGCAACTTCAACACCTTCTCCATCACCATTCTGTGCCTTCTCAAGTTCAGTTAGTGTTCTCTTGACAGCTAAATCTAGTGCAACTTGTTTCTC
>OJNQ01000448.1_pt1 | contig 31413 bp, 25 predicted proteins | sample 1597621 | NCBI WGS metagenome assembly OJNQ01 (sample SAMEA2452137, study PRJEB22498) | human gut metagenome | reverse complement strand
CACCGTCCACTTTCATGCAGATTTTCTCTCCCGGATGCGGACAGGAATCTGTCTTTTCACCGTCCTCATTCAGCATTTCTAACACAGAAACCGTCTGATTTTTGCCGTTTTTCTTCATAATCTCAATCATATCGCCAACTCTGAATTTGTTTTTCTGGAAAAATACCACATACCCATCTTCCGTTACTTCTTTCACCTGTCCAAGATAAACAGCGCCCTTTTGGTAGGTATTGTTATCGTAAATCTGTGTTTCATGCGTTGGTTTTCCAAAGAAAAATCCGGTCGTAAACTGACGGTAGGTACATTTTGCAATTTCCGCCTGATAATACGGAATATTTTTCTTATATTTTTCCGGGTCTTCAAAATAATCGTCGACTGCCTGACGGTACGTTCTGGCAACGACAGCGACATAAAGAGCTGTTTTCATACGTCCCTCGATTTTAAAACTGTCAACACCTGCTTCCACTAACTCCGGAATGTGCTCAATCATACACAAATCCTTGGAATTAAAAATATATGTTCCCCTCTCGTTTTCCTCAACCGGCAAATATTCACCCGGACGATTTTCTTCCATAATATAATATTTCCAGCGGCACGGATGGGTACATGCACCAAGATTCGCATCACGGCCGGTAAAATAATTGCTCAAAAGGCACCGCCCGGAATACGAAATACACATCGCGCCATGGACAAATGTCTCGATTTCAAGGTCTTCCGGTATATGTGCATCAATATCCGCAATCTCTTTGATGGAGAGTTCACGCGCCGTCACAACGCGCGTTGCACCCAATTTATGCCAAAACTGAAACGTACGGTAATTCACATTATTTGCCTGCGTACTGATGTGAATATCAATTTCAGGACAAATTTCCGTTGCAATCTGGAATACACCGGGATCGGAAATAATCAGAGCATCCGGACCGATTTCTTTTAATTCTTCAAAATACTTCTGCACGCCCTCTAAATCTCTGTCATGTGCAGTAATATTCGCTGTCACATACACTTTTTTCCCGTGTTCGTGAGCAAAACGGATTCCCTCAGCCATATCTTCCTTAGAAAAGTTTTTTGCCTTTGCCCGCAATCCATACATTTCACCGCCGATATAAACCGCATCGGCACCATAATAAACAGCTGTTTTTAACACTTCCAAACTGCTTGCCGGAGCAAGAACCTCCGGCTTTTTTCGATTATTGTCCATGAATTACTCTCCCTTTCCATTTCCTTTTTTCGTACTAATTGTCATGCCATCAGCAATCGGCAGACAGATTGTTTCTAATTCTTCCTTCTCACACAAGACTTGTAAATATTCCCGCATGCGTCCATGTATCGTGCGGTCTCTGCGCAGTACCGCATAACGGGATTCTAACACGTCACCATCATGAAAAATATTATCGGACACAAGCATCGCATCATCCGCCATCAAAGCAATAACATCCGGCAAAAAATTCAAATACTGTCCCTTTGCTGCATCCATGAAGATAAAATCATAGGATTTCTCTTTTATTAAAAGCTCTTTTAACACTTCTATCGCATCACCTTCTAGCAGTGTGATTCGGTCATCTTCATCCAGTCTCTCTAAATTCTTCCTCGCTTCTTTTAAGCGCATCTCAACTTTTTCAATTGTCGTAATATGCGAAGATTTCGGCAAATACTCACGCATGCAAAGAGCGGAAAAACCAACCGCTGTTCCAATTTCTAAAACCTCTTTCGGCTTTCTCTCCCGCAGCAAGAAACGTAACATATCTCTTGTGCCGGACCTTATAATCGGCACATCCTCTGAAAGCGCCTTTCTCTCAAGCTCCTCTAATGGCTTTGGCAGCGGCTCTCTGTATTTTTCCAAAAACACTTCCATGCGGTCGTGGTGACTCGTCTTAGTGTGTACCATTTTTTCTCCTTTACTAAACGCACAAAAAATCCCAGTCCTGCCATAAGAAAACATGGGATTTTATGTGATATCATTTACAATCCGTAAATTACACGGATAATTTCCTCGTAGGTCATACTGCTGTTCAGCGTATAAATACCTTTCTGCATATCGGTTCCTTCGCGTTTCATCAACTGCATGTGCACATAAAACGCAGCCGGATTACCGACCAAATCCTGATTCGACAGCCGCTTAGCTACTTCAAATTCACCATCATCCTCCGATATGGTAAATGCTTTTGTCTGTCCGGGCGGCAAATCTTTTGACGTATCGCCCACCGCCTCGCAGGCAAAGGAATAGCCGACGCGGCACAGCTGTACACCACCAAATACAACCAAACCATAAAACACGATATTCAGTAATACAATTAACATGGTTCGTACAGCTTTTAACATGGATTATACCTCCATAATAATTGGTAAAATAACCGGATTTCTCTTCATCTTCTTCCACAGAAAGTCATTCAGAGTATCCTTAATTTCTGTTTTAATTCTTCCCCAGTCTGTAATTCCTCTTTCGTATAGACGGTCAAGCGCGATATTAACAACCTCATGGCACTCATCCATCAAGTTTTCTGCCTCTCTGACATAAACAAAGCCACGGGATACAATATCCGGCCCTGCCAAAATCGTGTTGGATCCTTTCTCCAGTGTAAGTACCACAACCAAAAGACCATTTTCCGATAAGTGCTGGCGGTCACGAAGAACAATATTTCCTACATCGCCAATGCCAAGTCCATCGACCATAATTCCCTGTGCAATCGTTTTACCAACAATCGTCGCACGATCCTCACGAAGTTCCAAAATGTCTCCGGAACGTAAAATCTTAACATTTTCTTTTGGTACGCCCATCTTCTGTGCTACTTCTGCCTGTCCCTGCAAATGACGGTACTCACCATGAACAGGTATGGAAAACTTCGGTTTCACAAGCGAATAAATCAATTTAATCTCTTCCTCGCACGCATGGCCGGAAACGTGAGTATCCTGAATAATTACCTTTGCGCCCTTCTGGGAAAGTTCGTTAATTACTTTGGAGACCGACTTCTCATTACCCGGAATCGGACGGGAACTGAAAATAACAACATCTCCGGGTTTAATCGCGATTTTACGATGAATACTTGCCGCAATACGGGAAAGAGCTGCCATCGCCTCTCCCTGACTTCCCGTCGTAATCAGTACAAGCTGCTCATCGGAATAATTTTTCATCTCTTCTAAGCTGATAATCATATTGTCCGGCACCTGAATATAACCAAGTTCCACCGCCGTATTTACGATGTTTACCATGCTTCGTCCTTCAATGACGACTTTACGGTTCTGTTTTTTCGCCGAATTAATAATCTGCTGCACACGGTCTACATTCGAGGCAAACGTTGCCACGATAATACGGTTTTGTACATTTTCCTCAAAAATCGAATCAAAAGTCGCACCAACCGTGCGCTCCGACTCAGTAAAGCCCGGTTTCAAAACATTCGTACTGTCGCACATCAAGGCAAGTACACCTTTTTTACCAAGTTCACCAAAACGAGCCAAATCAATTGTGTCTCCGTAAACCGGCGTATAATCTACTTTAAAGTCACCGGTGTGTACAACAATTCCTGCCGGTGTATAAATAGCTAATGCCGCTGAATCCGCAATACTGTGATTTGTCCGGATAAACTCAATACGGAAATCTCCTAAGTTAATATACTGACCATAAGTAACGACTTTTCTCTTAACGTTATTTAACAGATTATGCTCTTTTAACTTATTCTCGATAATTGCCATCGTAAGTCTCGTAGCATAAATCGGAACATTCAGTTCTTTTAACACATAAGGCAGAGAACCGATGTGATCCTCATGTCCGTGTGTAATGACAAAGCCTTTCACTTTATCTCTGTTATCCTGCAAATACGTGATATCCGGGATTACTAAATCCACACCTAACATATCATCTTCCGGAAAGGCCAGTCCGCAGTCCACTACAATAATACTCTCTTCCGTCTCAAACGCCGTAATGTTCATTCCAATCTGTTCCAAACCTCCAAGCGGAATAATCTTTACGCGCTCTTCCCCTGTTTTTTTCTTCTTCAATTTTATTACACCTCTCTATTCTAATCTTAATTCTACATCGTCCAATAACTCTTCTAAGTACTTCGAAATAATTTTCAACTCTTTCTCATCGTCTACAACCTGATATGTTACCAGTTCGTCCTCTGTTTCCTCTCTCAAAATCATTGCTTCTGCTTCCTCATCCTCAACAGAATCTGTCACGAGAAGATACGATACACCGGCAATGTCTGCTTTTTCCAACACAAAAAAAGCCTCCTCGCTGCCATCGTCAGCCGTAAGCATAATGAGTCCATTTTCGTTTTCTGACATCAAATCCTCCTAATTGTGTATGGAATCTAAATAACCTTGTAAAATCAGGGAAGCTGCAATCTTATCCACATACGTTTTCCGATGTTCTGAGCGCACTCCGCCTTCTTTTAACACATCCATGGCAGAAACCGTGCTGAGCCGTTCGTCCCACAGCACTACTTCTAACCCTGTTCTAGCCTTTAGTTTTTCCATAAATTCTTTCGTTCGCTCGACACGCTCTCCCTCCGAATTATTCATATTCTTCGGGTAGCCAAGCACAATACGTCCTACGTCATTTTCCTCTGCCAGTACCTGAATACGTGCCAGAGTCTGTCGTAATTTGTTTTCACTTTTTCTTTTTATAACTTCAACCGGCTGGGCAGTCAAAAGCATGGAGTCACTAATCGCCACACCAACTGTCACTGAGCCGTAATCAAGTCCCATGATTTTCAAAATAAATACCTAGTCTTCCTTGAGATTATTCTCAATATAGTCTTCTAAAAACACTTCAATAATTTCGTCACGCTCTGCGCGCATAATCAAACTTCTTGCACCTTTGTGACTAGTAATATAAGTCGGGTCTCCCGACATCAGATACCCAACAATCTGATTAACCGGATTGTAGCCTTTTTCCGTCAATGCAGAATAAACTGCCGCAATCACATCACGGACATCCAAATCTTTCTCCGCCTCAACCTTAAAGTATTGCGTATTATTCAATTCCTGCATGCCGCCACATCCTTTCTATAATCATACCCAATTACTAATATTGTAATATATATAACCTCAATTCGCAAGAGTTTTTTTGCATGAAGTTTATCTCCGCAATCTTATAATATTTTTCACCAAGCACAGCAGAAGAACGGCAGCCATCTTCTGCTTTTGTATTTTATTTTAATCATACACTAGAAAAATCCGTTTGACAATTGTATAATGTTGCAAAAAAGGAAAAAGGAGCAATATGATGAGTCAGCTATTTTACTATACACCGTCAGACGGTGACTGGAACAAAGCGCTTCCGATTGGGAATGGAAAACTGGGAGCCATGATTTTTGGCGAGGAGCACGAAGAACATTTTCAGCTTAACGAAGATTCCGTTTGGTTTGGAGCAAAGAGAAACCGAAACAATGCAGATGCCAGAAAACATCTGGATAGAATCCGTGAATTAATTTTAAATGGAAAAATCTCAGAGGCGGAAAATCTCTGTAAATATGCCCTGTCCGGCACACCACAGAGCCAGCACAGTTACCAGACACTGGGCGATGTTTATTTTGATTTCTGCGGTGTACGAAAAAACACAAAAGATTTTAAGCGGACACTCGATTTATCAACCGCCATACATACCTCAAAAGTCACGGATGCAGACACTGGCTTTTCCTATGAAATTGAGACTTTTGCCGACTTCGACACAAACTGCATTGCTGCCCATTTTACGAGTACTAATCCGGATGGGCTTTCTTTGGCTGCCTCCTTACAGCGTGGCTCTTTTTATGAGACAACCACCCACACAGACGACACGCTGTTAATTTCCGGCAGACTCGGCGGCGGGGATGAATCTTTTTGTGCCGGTATGCGCTTTGTCATTTCGGACGGCGCACAAACAGGCATGGGGGAGCATTTGTTAGCCGAACGCTCCTCTTCCATTACCGTATTGCTGACAGCGGCAACTACATTCCGTCATAAAAATCCGGAAGAAACGGTAAAAGAAACATTAAAAAAAGCAGCTTTCATTCCATATGAGAAACTGAAAGAAAAACACGTCAAAGAATACCGCTCATATTTTGACCGCATGCATTTATCACTTTCTTATGACTCGTCTCTCGATGCCCTTCCAACAGATGAAAGACTTGCACGTATTGATAAGGAACACCCGGATAACGGACTCATTAACACGTACTTTGATTTTGGCAGGTATCTGTTAATTAGTTCCAGCCGCGGCGACTGTCTTCCGGCAAATCTTCAGGGCATCTGGAATGATTCTTTAAGTGCACCGTGGGGAAGCAAATTTACCATTAATATCAACACAGAAATGAATTACTGGCCGGCATTATCCTGCCGGTTAGCCGACTGCGAAAAACCGCTTTTTACACATATGCTGCGCATGTTGGAAAACGGAAAACAGACCGCTAAAGAAATGTATGACTGCCGTGGTTTTGTCGCCCACCACAACACCGATTTATGGGGCGATACAGCACCGCAGGACATCTACATTCCTGCTACTTACTGGGTTATGGGCGGTGCATGGCTTGCTACCCATATCTGGAACTATTACAGTTACACAAAAGACCTTGATTTTCTCAAAGAAATGTACCCATTTTTACGAGAATGTGTTGCCTTTTTTATGGATTTTCTCATCGAAGTTAATGGCGAATTGGTAACCTGCCCTTCTGTGTCACCGGAAAACACTTATATAATGAAAGATGGCACACAAGGACGCTTGTCTTACGGCGTTACGATGGACAATGAAATTCTCCACGAATTATTTGACCATTTTGAAAAGTCCTCCACATTGTTACAAGAAACCGATATCGATTTTTGCCAAAGAGCAAAAGAAACGGCAAAAAAACTACCAAAAATAAAAATTGGAAAACACGGTCAGATTATGGAATGGATGAAAGATTATGATGAAGCAGAACCGGGGCACCGCCACATCTCACATTTGTGGGCACTTCATCCGGCTTTCCAGATTACGCCGGATAACACACCGGATTTATGTGATGCTGCCAAAATTACGTTGCAGAGGCGTCTCAGTAAAGGCGGCGGACACACCGGCTGGAGCCGTGCGTGGATTATGAATATGTATGCCAGATTATGGGATGGAGAAAATGCTTATAAACAGCTTTTACTCCTCTTTTCCAACTCAACTTTACAAAATCTGTTTGACACGCATCCACCATTTCAAATTGATGGTAATTTCGGCTCAATTGCTGCCATCGCAGAAATGCTCTTGCAGTCAAGAGAAGATAAGACGATTTTTCTTCCTGCACTTCCAAGTGCATGGCAGAATGGTTTTGTAGAAGGAATCTGTGGCAGGGAAAATATCCGCTATGACATTCGCTGGAACAAAGGCGTCCTCACCGATGTCACCCTGCACGCAGGGCCTGATACATCCATCACTCTTTCTTACAAAGACAAGGAAAAACGCCTCACCCTGCAAGAAGGTGAGACGTTATCTGTATCATTTTAATCATTTAGGAGTGTAATCGTTTTACTTTTATTAATCATCCTGCAAAGCATCAAATCCGCTCTCGCCGGTTCTGACTTTGACAACCTCTTCGACATCGTATACGAAGATTTTACCATCGCCAATGTGACCGGTGTAGAGTGCCTCTTTAGCAGCATCTACAACTTTTTCTACCGGCACGGCACTTACGACAACCTCAACTTTCGTCTTCGGCAGCAACGTAAATTCAACCGGTACACCACGATAATACTCTGCTGTACCTTTCTGAGCACCACAGCCTAATACAGAAGTTACGGTAATACCGCTGACGCCAATCGCATTCAGTGCTTCCTTCAAATCTTCGAACTTGCTCTGGCGGCAGATAATGGAAATCTTGCTCATCTTCATTGCACCTTCGGCTACCTCTTTCTTCTTCTTGAGAGTCGGAGCCGGAACCTCTGCTACCGGTACAGCGGCTTCCATCGGAACATCACCCATCATTGTCTTTGCTCCTGCCGGTGATGCAGCATAGAAGCGGTTACCAGCCGGCATAAAGTCTGCATAGGCACTTGGCAAACCATGCTCGGTTGCATCCAGACCTTCGATTTCCTCCTCCGGTTTTACACGAAGACCAACGGTTGCACGAATTGCAAGAAATGTAAGTGTAATCAATATAGCAGCCCATGCACCAACCGTAAGAATACCTAAAATCTGAAGTCCTAACTGGTTAAATCCACCACCGTAGAACAAACCTTCTTTAATTCCCGCTACTTTAAATCCTGGTGCGGATGAAGTAGCAAACAAACCAACTGCGAAAGTTCCCCAGGTACCATTCATCATATGTACGGCTACCGCACCAACCGGGTCATCCACACGAAGCACATGGTCACAAAGCCATACACCAAAGACAACCAGCACACCGGCTACCGCACCAATAATAGCTGCACCGAGTGCATCGGTTACATCACAAGGAGCTGTGATTGCTACCAGACCTGCAAGAGATGCATTCAAACACATCGAAACATCTGGTTTGCCATATTTAATCCATGTAAAAATCATACATATAACGGTTGCCACAGCAGGTGCAACTGTTGTTGTCAGGAAAATCGAACCAAGCGTTTTCAAATCTGTTGCAGCAGCACCGTTAAATCCATACCAGCCAAGCCATAAGATGAATACACCAAGTGCACCAATTGTTAAGTTATGACCAGGAATCGCATTTACTTTTATCACTTTACCGCTCTTATCTTTTTTGAACTTACCGATACGAGGTCCTAAGAATGCAGCACCAATCAATGCACAGATACCACCTACCATATGAATGGCACAGGAACCGGCATAATCATGGAATCCAATATTTGCTAACCAGCCGCCACCCCAAATCCAGTGAGCTTCAATCGGATAAATCAATGCTGAAATCACTGCTGAGTATACACAATAAGATAAGAACTTCGTTCTCTCTGCCATTGCTCCGGAAACAATTGTTGCCGTTGTTGCACAGAATACAAGGTTAAATACAAACGTTGAAAAATTGAAATTTGCAAAGTTCGTAAACAAGTCAAATCCCGGTTTACCAATAAATCCAAGATAATCTTCACCAAGTAACAGTGAAAAACCAATCAACATAAACATCACAGTTCCGATACAGAAATCCATGAGGTTTTTCATAATGATGTTACCGGCATTTTTGGCTCTGGTAAAACCACCCTCTACCATAGCAAAACCTGCCTGCATCCAGAATACCAGCGCGGCGCCAATCAAGAACCATACGCCCCACAAATCGCTCTGAAGCGATTCAACTGCTTTCATTACATCCATACTAATTCCTCCTTTTCTTTCATGACGTATTCCCCTGCAATAGAAAAAGCGCCAGAAACAAATTCTCGTTTCTGACGCCTTCGTCATTTATGTCTGCAATTATAAAACGTGTTTTTCTAAATGTCAATACCTTTTTTGCATTTTGTGTATTTCCAACAAATACCATTCGTAAAAATGCAATTTTTTTCAATAATTAAACAACAATCCTTTTCTTGCACACATTTCTGTGCTATAATTGATTATGTCTATCAAAATAAGAAAGGCTGATTATAAATGGCTTTAAATACCAAAGGAAAAAAGACATCTTTGACCGAAGAGGCATCCATTTACCAGAAAAGACAGGATGATTTATCGGACAAAGAACGTATAAAGAATATGACAGGAAAGCAAAAACGGGACTTTTTCAAAACTTATTATCTTCCCAAACTGCTCGTTATACTTGCTGTAGCCGGTGTTGTTTTTTACATCGTATGGGTTGATTTTATCAACAAGTCTCATATTTATATGCGGTGTGCGATTCTGAATGAGTCGATTACCGACAGCACCCTGACAGAATTCAGTGATCGATTTACCAACTCTTTGAAGATGAATTATAAAAAGAACCGTGCTTCTTTTTATATGTATTATACCCGCTCGGATGTTGCCAGAGAGATGGGAGCCGACACTGGCAGCGATTTATCGGAAATCAGCAGCCGTCTGGTAGCAAATTCATTAGACTGTATGATTGCTTCTTATGAAGATGTAGAAAATATTTACTTAAAAAATGGATTTATTATGAATCTCAATGATTTTTTAAGCGAAAAAGAAAAAAAGGCCTTAAAACCTTATTTGGTCACCCAAAAAGATGAGGCTGATAAAGTGATTGGTATTTCTTTGAAAGACTGTAAAAAATACCGGACACTTTTCACCGGCAGAACACCAATTACAGAAGAACCTGTTCTTTATGTAATTACGAACGCAACCGATGAAGGAAAAAATTATGTCAAACAACTCATTCATTACCTTTATTCGGATGAATTAAAACAAACAGCGTAGATTGGAGGACTTATGTTAAACGGACGAAAAACCATCGGTATTATTTTATTTGATATAACCTGCTACTATCAGCAGCAGTTGGTACATACGTTATCAAAAACCGCTTCTAAGTGCGGCTACAATCTGCTTACTTTCTCTGCCTTTACCATTTATGGCAGCGATACAAAAAATGCAGCAGGTGAATATAACATTCTCCATCTGATTCCGTATGAACAGCTCGACGCCCTAATTGTCTGCCATGACACATTTAACAGCAATGAAGCTGTCGAGGAACTGTGGAAACTTGTCACAGAACGCTGTCAGGCACCCATTATCAGCATACGCAAAAAGGTAAATGGCTGTTACAACATACTAGTAGAAGACACAGATGCAATTCCTGCTCTTGTACGCCACTTTCATGATGTTCATCACTTTGACCGCATTGCTTTTATGTCCGGACCATACAACCATCCGGATGCAATTTTCCGCTTAGAAAAGTATAAAGAGGCAATGGCTGAGTTAGGACTTGACTGCCCGGAAGAATACATTTTTGAAGGAAATTTCTGGAGAGCCTGTGCTTTGGATGCAGCAAAGCACTTTATGAGTTTAAAAAAACGTCCTCAAGCAATCGTCTGCGCCAACGACTACATGGCACTCTCTCTTTGTAAAGAACTTACATTACAGGGTTATTCAGTGCCACACGATATCGCCATTTCCGGTTTTGATGATGTACGGGATGCGCGTGCAAATGTACCACCGCTAACCACCTGTTATGTCTCAGTCCCTGATATGGCAAAAAAAGCAATGGAAACGATTGATACCTTATTAAATGGAAAAGAAGCTCCTGCCTGCACGTTTGTTCCTACAAAAATCATCATCCGCAACTCCTGCGGCTGTGAATCCTCCACGATGAAAGATTTAAGTCTTTCCCGTATGTATGAAGTGGAATTCATGGAACAGCTGATTAACCACAATGCGCATAATACATTCGTTTCCATTTCGCTGGAAAATATGACATCCGCAGAGGATATCGGTGATTATCTCCGATTAGAGGATGTCCCCGGCATTACCCGCGATTTCTACCTGTGTCTTGGAAGCCACGGCAATGGTGCCTATCCACAGGTAAAGAAAAAAGCTCCCGGTTTTGCAAAACGCTCCCATTCGATTTACAGTTTAAGAGATTTAAATCCAATTGCCACCTCAAGTTTTGAGACCAAAAAACTACTGCCGCCGGAAGCTATCCGCGAAGAACCAATGACAGTATTTTTCTTCCCGATTCATTATTTGGAGTATAATTTTGGCTATGTAGCAGCAACCTCAAACGGTGAGGAAGCACAAGATACATTATTTCACTCCTGGCTTTCCCTTATCGGAAATACATTGGAAAACTTGCGGATTCGTGCAAAAAATCAAGCACTATTGGAAAAACTAAATATGCTCTACCACGAAGATTTTCTTACAAAATTATATAACCGCCGCGGTTTTGAGCAGTTCTCGGACGAAGAATTTGCAGAATCAAAGAAACACAACATAAAGACGATGACACTGAGTATCGACATGGATAACCTGAAATACATTAACGATGTTTATGGACATTCTCATGGAGATTTAGCACTTCAGACAATTGCCGATGCAATGCGTCAAGCCTGCTCCGGGTGTGAAATCTGTGCCCGCATCGGTGGCGATGAATTCGCTGTATTCGGTTATGACTACAGCGAAGAGAAGGCGAAACAGTATACCGAAAACTTCTTACAGTACTTAAAAGATTTTAACGCGCAAAGCAACCTTCCGTACTGTGTCAACGCCAGTTTCGGATATACCATCTCCGACCCGTCGCTTTCCATATCGCGAGAGAATTACATGAAGATCAGCGACGATTTACTCTATCAAAACAAGCGAAAACGTAAGGAAAAGTATGGTAACCTAAGTCAGCGGTAAAAAGATTCTAAAAGTTGTAAAAAACGCTTCATCTGTAGTGGTTTCTCCAAGAAAGCATTGATTCCTATCTGTATACTGGATTCAATGCTTTTTTGGTGGATTTCATCCACCAATACAAACAAAGGAACTTTTTTCGCCCGTTCACGGCTGCGAAATTCCAGTGCAAAATCTTCATAATCAATTGCTAATGAACATCCATCCACCATCACAACATCAAATGGCTCTGCCACATAACTCTCCCATAATTCCAACCCTTCTTTTGCAGAATAAGCAACATCCACCTGTGCCCCACAGACACGAAACCGTACCCCCATCATATCAGATTCCTCATTCTGTGACTCAATAACCAGAATTTTATAGCCTTTCAATGATACATCATTTTGGAAAAGTTTCGGATTTAGCTCTAACTGCGTAATCTTATCTTTCCATCCCCTCTTTAACGGAAGTTCCAATTTCATCACATTCACGTTTCCTCCTCGACGGCTTAATTCCAGTCTTCCACCGAGAAATTCCGATAAGCGTCTAGCAACCACCAGCGAGAATGTTGTACAGTAAATACCCTCTTTTCGCTTCCAGTCCATTCTGGTGTTTACATGATCCAAAAGATAGTTTCTGCCAAATGAAGACTCATCAATTGGCAGTCCCCAGTCCTCAAACATAACAGATAATAAAAACTGGTCGTCCCCTCTTTTTTCCACTGTTCCGAATACACGCACAGTAGAAGATTCCTCTGAATTTAGCAGGCAGTTTCCAAGAATGTGGTTAAAAATTTCGAGAATACGCTTTTCATCTCCAAAACACAGTTCTCCATCCAAATCAAAGTTTGCCTCTAGCGTTAGTTTTGCCCGGTTCATTCTCTCTTTCCAGTCAGTAACCACTCCATTTACAAGTTTTGCCAGAGAGAAAGAATTGTTTTCAATCACCATTTTCCCCTGTTCAATTATTTCGTATTCTGACATACTCTCAATAACTTCGAGTACATACTCAGCGGCCGTCCGGATTTCTCCAATTCGCTCTTGCAGATTCTCCTGCTTATAAAGTTCCGCGCTTACATACTGAACCGGCGCCATTACTTCTCTTGTTAAAATAGCCAGAAAATTTCTTCTCATCTCCACCATATCCTTTGCTTCTTTTAACGCTGCTGCCATCAATCTGCGGTTTGATTCTTCCTCTTTTAACTGAATCAGTCTCAATTCATGCATATCCTGTGCTTCAACAATAATTGTATCCGTGTCACTTCCCAGATAGCTGTAGCGGAAACATTTGTATCGATAATCCCCACCCGGCTTATTAATGCGGAAAAATAAGACTTCCTCAATCGAACTTGACTCCAGCACATCTTTCATGTTATCTAAATCAAATACCGTATAAAAACGCGCCTTATCCTCCGGGTGCACGTAATGAGTTGCCGTTTTTTCCACAAAATCTTCAAACATGGTAAACGGGTAAATGTCTTCAAAAGCTTCCTCTCCGGTAAAATATCCCTTCATTGTGTGGTCACGCAGAGAAACTTTGATTACGATTTCATAAATTTTATCTGCCTGTTTTTGATAAATATTCTGTAATTCGAGCCGCTCTTCCTCCTGTTTTTTCTGTTCCTCAATATTTTTCATACTGCCAACCAGGCGAACAACCTGACCCTTTTCCAATACTTTCGTGACTGCAAATTCATACCACTGATAACTCTCTTTGCCGGTAGAATTCTCCTTTGTTAAAAAGCGAATCTGTGAGGATGCCGAAATTTCATCCGTATATAAAAAGTCAAAAACACCCTTATCCTCCGGGTACAAAAGACCGGAATCATACATAATTTCATTCAGCGTTCCCTTACACTGTTTTTCCACGCATAAAGAAAATGTCATATGTTCGGAATCTTCATAAAACTGCATCTGTTTTTTCTTTACATCGTATTCAAACAGAAAGTGGGCATTAATCCCCGAAGCAATCATATAACGCTCTTTTTCCCGCTCTAAGCGGTACATCGTACGTTTCTGTTCCGTGACATCCAAAAGCGTACATAAATACTCGCATCCCTCTTCGCTTTCCTGATAATATCTGCCGACCATCCGGTACCATCTTGTATCCTGATAACGAGGATGCCTGGTACGAAAATCATAATCAAGCGGTTCCTGTTTTCTTGCCTGCTCAATGATGTGGCTGCGAAGCCCCGGTAAATCCTGAGGATACGTATAAATACCGGAACTGCCAAGATACTGTTCCCTCGTTGTTCCCACCATTGTAAAATACTGGTGGTTTGCCTCCATAATGTAGAAATTCGTATCGGTAACAAGAACGGTCATCACACCACCTGGAATGTTATCATAGGTCGTGTCTCTTTCCCTCATCGTTTTTTCTTCGCGTGAAACATCAACGACTAAAGAACGGATATTTTTTCTTCCGGTATCATCTTTTTCATAGCGTCCGTTTTCCCACACCCAGATAAGTGAACCGTCTTTCTTTCTCATGCGGTAACGGCACGTGTAACTGCCGCTCTGTTTCAGATTTTTTCGAATCTGATAACGAATTTCCTCATAATCCGGTGGATAAACCAAATCGCCCACTTTTCCACAGCTGCGTATCATAAGCTCCGACTGCGTATAACCCATCATATTGCAGAATCCTTCATCCACCTCATCAATGAGCATTTCATCATTTTCATAATGTGAAAGTCTTTCCCCAAAATCTTTGAGTTCATGCATTCTGGCTAACTGCCACATTTCCTTTGTCATATATTCTCCTTCTTTCTCGCCACAACTACAAACCGCCCGTTTTCCGTATGATAAGCACAAGTTACCAAAGTCAGAAGCTGCTCCCCGTAAGCCGGCGTTGCCCCATCTTTGTAAATTGATAATTTCTTACAATTTTTCACATAGGTTTCATACTGTTTTTTTGACAGTTTTCCTACATACCGGTAATACTTAAACACATCCTCATTTTCTTTATACACTTTCGAGCGAAATACTGCCACAACCTCATACTGCCGCTTCTCATAAAGCGTATCGAACTCAATCGTTTTATGTTTTTTATAAAAATCTGCCTTTTCAAAATCCTCCAAATGCGCAAACATCAAACCGCTTTTCATGTGGTGACCGTAAACCATCAAATTTCCTTTTAGCTCATCAATGTCACACTTGGCATCTAAAAACGGTAGTCCGTTCACATCGGATTTTTTCTCAAAATTGCGGTGTAAATAATATTCCGAATCTTTTTTCGTCTGCATAACCGGATAATCAATTTTTGTATTTTTTACCGTCACCCAGCCGATTAAATCTGAATTTTTCTTATACAGCTTACGGTATCCCTTTTGAATCGACCGCCCGGTTTTGGATTTCACTTCCGTTTTTTCTTCGGTGTCCGAAAAGGCCTCCTGCTTTATTTTCTGCAATTGTGACAGCTCATCTTCTGTTTGCTTGGCCATCCAAAAATAGTGAAATAAATAACCACCACTTGCCAAAAAAGCGATTATTAGCAGAATCAAAAGAATTGTCGATAAGGTTCTTTTTTTCTTCATAATTGGTCTCCTTTATGTAACTAGTTTACAACTTTCTTTTATCATTTTACCATAGAGACCACTACATATTCAATCCTATTTCTGCAATCCCCTCTTTCCAAGAACATGTCTTTCGATAACAGAAAAAATACATTTATCAATCACAATTCCAACCACTACAATGACAATCATGACAAGCATAACCTGATTAATATCTGCAAGATCGCGTCCCATAATAAGCGTCTGTCCAAGCCCAATTGAAGTCGTCATAACCTCTCCAGCCATCAATGCACGCCACGCAAAAGACCATCCCTGTTTAAGTCCTGCAATCATCTCCGGTAAACAAGCAGGAAACAAAACATAACAATACATCTGACGTCTACTCGCTCCCATTGTAAGTGCCGCTCTCGTGTAAATAACCGGAATATTCTTGATTGCATTATCTACTGAAATTGCAATACCAAACGCCGATCCCATCACAACAACAAAAAGGATAGCTTGTGTCGAAAGGCCAAACCAAAGGATTGAAAACGGTACCCAGCACACACTGGGCAGTGTCTGTATACCAAGAATAATGGGCTTCATGTTTCTTTGCAAATATTTGAAATGATAAAGAGACACCCCCAGTGCCACACCAATAAGAACGGCGATTGCATAGCCGAGGATTCCACGAAACAGTGAATTTAATGTCGCCTGCAAAAGACTTCCATCCTGCATAAGTTCCAAAAAACACCTGCCCACACCGAGCGGAGATGGCACCGAGTAGGATTTAAAAATTTCAAGCACATCGACACCTATCCAGTACGTTCCCTGCCATAAAAAAAGCAAAATCAAAAAAAATAATATCATTCCCATAAACTACATCTCCTTATTTTCTCTATTGGTCGCTCCTTGCACGGCATCCAGAATACTATGACGCAGCTCAACAAACGCCGGATCATATACATGACGTGGCCGCTCCAAGGAAATCGGAAGAATCTCTGATACCATTCCGCATTCGGGCGCCAAAACGACAACTCGATCTGCCAGGTATACTGCCTCTTCTGCGCTATGCGTAATAAATAAAATTGTTTTTTTCGTTTCCATCCAAATCCGCTGCAATTCTTCACGTAGACAATTAGAAGTCTGTTTATCCAAGGCAGAAAAAGGTTCGTCCATCAAAAGAATCTCAGAATCAACAACAAGTGCGCGAGCCAAAGCCACACGCTGGCGCATTCCACCGGAAATCTCATGGACTCGATAATCCTCGTACCCTTGAAGGTGTACCATTTTCAAATAGTAATCCGATTTTTCCTGACGTTTTTCTTTCGATACTCCTGCTAATTTCATACCAAATTCCACATTTTCTCTCACGGTAAGCAACGGATACAAAGCGTGTTCCTGAAACATGACAGTCCTCTCCACTCCCGGACCATTCACTTCCTTTCCATCGAGCAAAATTCTTCCAGAAGAAGGAGTCAAAAGACCAGCTGCAAGATTTAACAACGTACTCTTTCCACATCCGGATTTGCCAACAATACATACAAACTCCCCTGTCTGTATCTCCAGATTAATCCGTTGCAGCGTTGATTCATTCTGATTCAAAAATTGTTTCGACACATTTTCAAAAACAAATGACATTACCTTTTTTCCTCCTCTTTTCTAACCGCGTATAACTGACTATCAACAGGTAGTTCCTTGATAAATCCCTGTTCCTTACTAATGTTTGCAAACCCCTGAATTGCTTCTTTTCGATAATCTATCTGAAACAAAATGCGATCAAACGCGTCTGCAATAATGTTTTCTCCAAGAGACTTTCCGGTGGTTTGTTTCAGCTCAGCATTAATCTTTTTTTGCACCTGTTGCGGCTTCTCATAAATCTCTTTCGTTGCCGCTTCATGCTCCCTTAAAAATTTCTCAACAAGATCCGGATTCTTTTCCATAAACTCCTTGCGGACTACCACAACAGCAACATCATACTGTCCTTTCAAATAAATCTCATCATAGTTAAGAACCATCTTTGCTCCCTGTTCTAAAAGTGTTGCCCCCCACGGTTCCGGAACCAGTGCAGCATCAACATCTCCCCGTGCCATCGCATTGGCAACATCGGCATTCGCAACAGCACTAACCGTCACATTACCACCTTCTGTAACAGGCTTCAAACCGGAATCTTCCAAAAGTTTTAATAAACTCAAATGCTGCGTGTTACCAATCTGTGGGATTGCCACTGTTTTTCCGGCAAGATCTTTGACACCAGATATTTGTGCCCCCTCGCGCCGAATCAAAATAGCACCACCTTTTGCTGCGCCAGAGAGAATCTGCACATCACCATTAGACTTAACATTCGCACTAATTGCGGGTACAGGTCCAATGTAACCGATATCGATATCTCCGGCAAACAGAGCTTCTACCTCTGCCGGTCCGGCATTAAAGGCTGTCCATTTAACATTGATATCCTTCCCAAAAGTATTCTCAAGACTTTTCTCTGACTTCATCAAAAGAGCCTGCGCATGCGTCACATTATTAAAATATCCCACCTTAATCGAATTTGCTTCATCATTATTATTACGGCATCCACTAACTCCTAAAACCATCAACAACATAATTCCTGTCAATATTAGTTTTTTCATGTTTCTATATCCTCCTTTTTGTTTTTTATGAAAATAGTTTATTATTTTTTATTTTGATAAAAAATCCCATAATTTGAAATCGTTTTCGTAATTTTTTTGCCATATTTTCTCGTTATTATTCCATATATTGACAGCACAAGGAATCGTTATTTATGAAATCGATTTCAGGTTATTCACCTAGGAAGGAGGCACTATGTCGATTAAAAAAATATCCGAACTGGCTAATACATCACCATCCACTGTTTCCCGCGTCCTTAATGACCCAGAGCACATCTGCCATGACCCGGAACTAGCAAAACGGATATGGGAAATTGCTGGCAAACTCAATTATCTGCCCAACTCAGCAGCTCGTGAACTTCGCAAGGGAAAAACAAAACAAGCCACTTCGCTTACCATTGATATATTTCTTACACGTTTTGATTCATTGGATAAAGACCCTTTTTTTTACGAATTGTTTCAATTTCTTCAGGGTGCATTACAGAAAAACCGATGCTTACTTGGGAATATTCTCAGCACCGCCGATATTATGAAACTCGAATCCGATTCAACTCCAGGTATCGTCCCTTACAAAACAACGGAACATCTGCTCCATGAAAAAACAAACCATTGCCCTGCCTTTATTCCAAGAAAGAAAAACACAGGGCTCATTATCCTTGGAAAATGTTCTCCGGAACTTGTTCCGGCATTAAAAAAAAGATATGCCTATCTTGTCGGAATTGACCGAAACCCAAGTAACTACTCCTATGACAAAGTAATCTGCAGTGGGGAAGCAGCGGCAAAGATGGCCGTCGAATGGCTTATTGCTCTTGGACACAAAAAAATCGCCTATATCGGCGATTGCACTTATGAATCACGTTATGTTGGCTATTATCAAACATTACTAACACATCACATTCCGTTTGATTACCGTTATGTACACCCAAGCACTCAAACCGAGGAAGAAGGAAACCGCATCATGAATGACATCCTTAAAGAAGAGGATCCACCTACAGCCATTTTCTGTGCCAATGACTGCACAGCACTTGGTGTACTTCGCTCATTAAAAAAAGGTCGAAAGAAAAATTACTTTCCTTCCGTTATCGCAATTGATAACATTCGCAAATCTGCCAAAACATCACCGATGCTGACCACCATAGATATTCCAAAACAGGAACTTGCCCACTTCGCACTTCTGCTTCTGCTCGACCAGCAAAAAAAGGCTCACAAAGAGTGTGTTCGAATCGAACTTCCCTGCCGGCTGATTGAGCGCGATAGCTGTACCTATGCCCCCAGTTGAGAACCAATTTAAATTCTTTTTCTCATCGGCGTAAAACGAATCCCATCCGCCTTTTGTTCCTTATCCAGTGTGACAAAACCGTTTTTTTCATAAAAGCCCACCGCATACGGCGAAGCATTTACCGTAATTGCACGAATCTTTGGATTTTGTAACAACACCTCGTTTTCTACCACCTGCAAGAGCTTCGTTGCCACTCCCAGATGATGAAATTTCCCCCTCACAAACAAAAGACTAATGTGCTGTCCTGTGCGCAGGGCAATTACGCCAATCAGATATTGATTGAGATAGCACCCATAAAATTTCATTTCGCCTTGATTGACTTTTTCCACCATATTATGATACTCAATAAAATGGCGGAAAGTCTGAATCCCCATTTCTTCATAATCCGGCACCTCAAATTCTTCAAAGACTTCCCAAATAAGTTCCAATGCCGGTCTTAGTTTCTCCGGCACAATTTTACAAATCTGCATATTTTTTCCCTTTCAAAAAAAAACTACATCTTAAGTATAAAGAAATTCATTGCCTGTGTCAAAGTTTTTTGCTATCCTTATACACAGATATTAACCCACATTCAAAACGACTTTTTAGGAGGATAACCTTTATGAAACAGCTTTTTAACAACGACTGGTTTTTCCACAGAGAACCACTGGAAACGACCATCGATACATTCTTTAATACAAAGGACTGGGAGCCGGTTGACATCCCGCATGACTGGATGATTTACGACAGCAAAGATTTGTACGCTCAGGGAGTCAGCTGCTACAAAAAAACTTTTACGGTGCCTGCACTCGGTTTAGACTGCCTTTCCATACTGTTTGAAGGCGTATACATGGATAATGAAATCTTTCTGAATGGAGAGAAAATTTTCACATGGCCTTACGGCTACTCCCAGTTTGAAATTGATTTGACTTCCTATGTCAAAGAAGGTGAGAATACCATCTGGGTAAAAAACACCTATGAACTTCCAAACAGCCGCTGGTATCCGGGCTCCGGCATTTACCGAAACGTCTGGCTTGTAAGACGTCCTGCCGTTCATTTCACAACAGACGGCGGTTATCTGGCAGCAAAAAAAGAGGGGGATGCTTTTATTCTGCATGCCGACTACGAGATTCAAAACGATACTGATTCTGCCTGCGAGGTTACTCTTTGCCACACAGTACTTGCACCGGATGGTAAAGTGGCCGGTACAAGTAAAGAAACTCTTACCATTCCTTGCGGCCTTACCGTAAACAAACAGACAATGATTTTTGAAGCCCCACTTCTTTGGGATATTGAGTCACCGAATTTGTACACCGTACATAGTGAAATTATAAAAGACGAAACTGCCTTTGATTCCAGTGATGACCGCTTTGGTTTCCGGACAATTGCCTTTGACCCGGATAAAGGTTTCTTTTTGAATGGCAGAAATGTAAAAATCAACGGTTCCTGTGAGCATCATACGCTCGGTGCACTCGGCGCGGCCATGAACCGCGAGGCTGTCAGACGCCAGCTTACAATTATGCAGAAAATGGGTGTTAATGCCATCCGCAGCGCACATAATATGCCGGCACCGGAACTAATGGAATTATGCGATGAAATGGGTCTTCTTTTGTACACGGAAAGTTTTGATATGTGGGAACACTGCAAGACCGATTACGATTACGGAAATTATTTTAAAGACTGGTGGAAAACCGATTTAACAAGCTGGGTGCGTCAAGACAGAAACCACCCATCCGTCTTTATCTGGGGCATCGGAAACGAAATCCACGACATCAATTTTGACCGTGGATTAGAAGTAACAAAAATGTTACGGGATGCTGTCAAAGAACTTGACTACTACGGCAATGCTGTTATTGGCATGGGTTCTAATATCATGGGCGGTGAGGGAGCTCAGAAATGTGCTGCTGAAGTTGATTTGGTCGGTTACAATTATATGGAACATCTGTATGATGAACACCACGAAAAATATCCGGACTGGTGCATTTTCGGAAGTGAAACTTCTTCCACTCTTCAAAGCCGTGGTATTTACCATTTTCCACTGACAAACCGTTTATTAACTTACGATGACGGACAATGCTCTTCCCTTGGCAACTGTACCACAAACTGGGGAGCTAAAAATACAGACGTCGTTGTATCTGCCCACCGTGACCGTGATTACTGTTTTGGTCAGTTTATCTGGAGCGGTTTTGATTATATCGGCGAGCCGACACCATATTTTACAAAAAATTCGTATTTCGGTCAGGTTGACACCGCCGGTTTTCCAAAGGACAGCTACTATCATTACATGGCTGAGTGGACGGATTATAAGACAAATCCGATGGTTCATCTCCTGCCTTACTGGGATTTTAATATCGGTCAGAAAATTGATGTCCGTGCCTTTTCCAATGCGCCAAAAGTCGAATTATTCTTTAACGGCAAATCTCTTGGTGCACAGATGATTGACCACAAAAAGGGCACTCACTTAGCCTGCGACTGGCAGATTGCCTATGAGCCGGGTGAACTAAAAGCAGTTGCTTACGATGAAAACGATGCGGTAATTGCAGAAAACCTACAAAAATCTTTTGGCGATGCCAAAAAAATCGTATGCAAGCCGAGCAAAGAACAACTTTTAGCAAATGGCGAAGACCTTTTATTTGTCGAGATTAACACTCTCGATGAAAACGATACATTTGTTGCAAACAGCCGCAGCCGTGTTCAGGTTCACGTCAGCGGTGCCGGACGTTTAATCGGGCTGGACAACGGTGACAGCACCGACTTTGATTCCTACAAAGGAACGAGCCGCCGCTTATTCAGCGGTCGTCTTCTGGCAATTATCGCCGCCAAAGACACACCTGGAACCATTGAAATCGAAGTCACTTCCAAAGGACTTACTGCTGCCACCCTTTCGATTCCTGCCCTTTCTTGTGATGTTCGTGATGGCATTTCCTGCTTCATGGAAAACAAAGAATCCGCAGAAGATTTAACCGATGAAATTCCGGTTCGCAAAATTGAATTGACAAACCACGGCACCAATCATTTCGATGAAAATGCGATAGAAACTACCGTTACCGCAAAAATTCTCCCTGCGGATGCAACCTACCGGGAAATTGAATTTAAGGCGGTTACACTGGATGGTGTCGAAAGCAATAGTGTGAAAATCGAGACAACCGGAACCGAGGCAACAATTCACGCATTAGGCGATGGTGAATTCCGCCTGTGTTGCAGCTGTAAAAACGGACGCGATGTGATGGAAGTAATGTCCGAGCTGGAATTTTGTGTGACAGGCCTCGGCGAGGCAACTTTAAATCCATACAAAATGGTAAACGGCATCGATTATAAAGACTGCACAAACGAAGCTAAATTAAGTTTTCAGGGCGGTGTCTATATCACCGCTGAGGAGCGCACCCGCTTCCTCTTTGAAAATGTGGACTTTGGCGAATATGGCTCGGATGAGATTCACATTCCGATTTTCTCATTTGAAGATGAGCTGCCAATTGAAATCTGGCTTGGTGACTCTGAAAAAGACGGCAAATGCCTTGTCAAAGACAAGTATCAGGCAAAGAGCTGGTATAACCACTATCAGGAAAATGTTTACACTCTGCCGGAGCGAATCCGCGGTGTACAAAGCATTTCCATCGTGGTATACCCAAGCATCAAACTTTCCTTACAGGGCTTTTACTGCAAAACATTAAGCAAAGCCTACGGAAAAGTATACGCCATCGAAAACAATACGATTTCCGGTGATATGTTTACCGTTTTAGAAAAACAAATTACTGACATCGGAAATAATGTTACACTCGAATTTGAGCATATGGATTTTGGTAAAGAAGGACCATCAAAAATTACAATCTGCGGTCACTCACCAATTCCTGTCAACACGATTCACATCCGCTTCTTCGCAGAAGACGGCAGAGAGATCAATCACATGGCAGAATTTACGCAGAGTGATGATTACAAAGAAGTCACTTTCCCAATTAGCGGCTTTACCGGATACGGAAAAGTAAACTTTATCTTTATGCCGGGTAGTAAATTTGACTTTGACTGGTTCCAGTTTGAAGCATAGAAAGTAGAAAAAAGAAGTTCATTCGTGAGAGACGAGATAACGCTTCCGCGTTATAGTCTCTCGCGAATGAACTTCTTTTTTATCGATTTTGATTGTATGAACGTATAAAAATCCGATTCTGATTATACACCTCATGTACCCTTACTGCATCCGAACGCACTTCATAAACAATCGTGTACCCCTTATAATACTTTTCCCTATACTCTTCTTCATTTAATTCGGGAATAATTACTCCCGTCCATGGATCATCAACTAATTTTCTTGCTTGCGCCTGTAGTTCTTCCACAAAAGAACTTGCACGCTCAACATTGTCCTCCGCAATATAAGACCAAATTACATCTAAGTCCTCTAATGCATCAGGAGACCATTCTAGTTTTCTCATCTGTTCGCATGCATCTCCCTCTTTTTCCTAAAATACTCACTGACATCCTCATCCGAGAACGTTCCTTCTGTTTGACAGCGCTGTCTGCTATGTTCCAATCGACTCAGCATATACAACCGCTCAATAAGTTCAAATTCATTCATTTCGTCTGGCATTCGATTAATTTTTTCAATCACACTAGCTTTTGAACCACTCATACGGTCACCCCTTTTCCAAAATATTATCTATAGTATACCTCAAACAACATTTTTTCTCAATATATTAATTCATTATGGGAATCAGGAACAGCCATGCCAATCCATAATACGTGACCACAGCCACCAAATCATTTACCGTAGTAATCAATGGACCAGATGCAACTGCAGGATCAATTTTAATTTTTGCAAAAAACAGCGGCACTAATGTTCCTACCAGACTTGAAATTACCATTGCTAAAAGCAGTGACACGCCAACACATCCGGACACCAAAAATGCCATCGTAAGAGCATAGCCTTTTAAGCCGAAAATATACAGTCCCAAAAAGACAAATGCCAGTCCGCCCAAAAGCAACCCATTGCAGAAGCCAACTTTCATTTCTTTCAGCACAAGCCGAAGTTTTGCTTTTGCATTCAATTCATCATCCATCAGTACGCGAATCGTTACCGCCAGTGATTGTGTGCCGACATTTCCCGCCATATCTAATATAAGGGACTGGAAACAAATCACAATCGGAATCACCGCCACCACAGCTTCAAATGAACCAACGACGGTTGACACGCCCATACCCAAAAGAAGCAGGATGATTAACCATGGTAGTCTCTTTTTCATACTTTCCTTTGTTGTCTCGCGCAAGTCTTCCTCTGCTGTCAAACCGGCTAACTTCGCATAATCCTCACCCATCTCATCATCAACTGCCTCGATGACATCCTGAGCCGTCAAAATACCGATAATTTCTTTTTTGTCATTTAATACCGGAAGCGAATCCTCAGCATAATCCTTGATTTTTTCAATGCAGTCGGATATCTTTTCGCAGTCTAACAAATACGGATATGAATAACTAATGAGGTCATCCAAATCATCATTTTCTCTGGCAATAATTAAATCCTTTAAATCAATTGCACCACTAAACTTATTATTCTCATCCACAATATAAAGCGTTGAAATATTGTCGTTTTCACCTGCCTGTACAATCAGCTCACGCATAGCCTGGCGAATATTCAATGTCTTTTTCATGCAGATATAATTGGTCGTCATAAGACTACCAATTTCCTCTTCATCATACGAATGAATCAACTGAATATCTGCCTTAACATCCTCGTGCAGAATCGGACGCAGTTTTTCCTTTACACTCTCATCAATTTCCTCCAGCAGATCAACCGCATCATCGGAATCCATTTCATTGATAACTGCCGCCAGTTTATCAATACCGATTTCCTGAATATAATCTTCCGGTTCCTCAATAAAAGTAAAAATTTCAGATACCCATTCAGGATCTAATATATTATATAAATGGATTCTTTCTTCTTTTGTAAGTGCTTCTAAACTTCTTGCAATATCATTGTCATGGTAGTCATGTAATTTCTCAACAATTTCTTCATCGGACAGACCACTTCTTATAATTGATACAATTTCATCGGTAAACTGTGGTTCTTTTAAGATTTCTTTTTCCATACTCATTCCTCCGTTCAGGTATAATACAAATCAAACCTCACACCAAAACATGCTCCACAAAAACCTCATGAATCTCATTTTCCCCATACCCTTTTTCTGCTGCCTCGGATGCTAAAATGCCAATCTTTACATAACGTTCGTTGTGTCCAATCAGATACTCTTTTCCATCATAGGAAACAACTTCTTCAAACAGTACTTTCTCCTGTTTTGAAAGAAAGGCATCCGCATAATTTTTCTGATATTCCTTCGTGTCCTGAATCAGTAAATCACTTCTGTGTTTCTTCACCTGTGAGTCAACCTGATCTGTCATTGCCGCAGCTTTTGTTCCTCTGCGCGGCGAATAAGGGAAAATGTGCAAATCGGAAAAAGCAATTTCCCTCAGAAATTTTCTAGTAATCAAAAATTCTTCCTCAGTTTCTCCCGGAAATCCCGTTATGACATCCGTGGTAATCGCCGGATAATCAAAATATTTTCGCAGAATTTCCACTTTTTCCTTATACTCTGCACTTGTATAATGCCGGTTCATCCGCTTTAATACCGTATCACATCCGCTCTGCAGGGATAAGTGGAAATGCGGGCACACTTTTTTTATTGCCGAAAGTTCTTTTGCAAAAGATTCCGTAATAATTCTTGGTTCGAGTGAGCCAAGCCGGATTCTCTCAACCCCCTCAATTTCTGCGACTTTTGAAATCACAGCCAAAAGTGGTTTTCCTTCAAGGGAGACAAAATTTAATGCATCCGAAAAATCCACACCATAAGAAGACAGATGAATCCCGGTAAGAACAACTTCTTTATAGCCCTGCTTCGCCAACGATTCTACATGAGAAATAACCTCATCTTCCGGCATGCTGACTAACTTACCTTTACCTCTGACATAAGGAATCATACAATAAGTACAAAACTGATTGCAGCCATCCTGAATTTTCAGATACGCTCTTGTTCTCTCATGCTCCACATGACGGCTTCCCATCGTCTGTGTTTCTTTCGGCGTCAAATGAAATTGTTCCACAAAACGCTCTGCCATATGCTCTTTTTCCCGATTTGAGAAAAAGGCATCAACAGCCGAATCCTCTTCAAGTTTTGCCTCTCCGCTCTCAACATAACAGCCAACTGCCACTACTAAACTATCCGGATTTTTCTTTTTCGCACGGTGTAACATTTGTCTGGATTTCCGGTCAGCCATATTTGTCACCGTACACGTATTTACAATATAGACATCCGCTTTTTCCTGAAAATCTACCACATCAAAACCAAGAGTCTGAAACTGTTCCATCATTTGCTCCGTTTCATAAAAATTTACTTTACAGCCAAGTGTTAAAAAAGCAACTTTCATTTTTTCTTTTCCTTTCATAGCATTTTGCACAAAAAACAATTTTTTTTTTGAAAAGACCTCGTTTATTTTTTATATTGACATACTTCTCTAATCATACTAATATAATACGTGAAGAGAGGAAAATCTCTTAACACAAAATAAGGAGGTAATAGTTATGAAAACAGTTAAAATTTCTTTAAACTCAATCGACAAAGTAAAAGCTTTTGTCAACGAAGTAACAAAGTACGATGCAGAGTTTGACCTTGTATCCGGAAGATACGTCATCGATGCAAAATCCATCATGGGTATTTTCAGTTTGGATTTGTCAAAACCAATCGACCTCAATATTCACAGCGAGAACAACATTGATGAAATTCTTGCTAAACTTGACGAGTTCATCGTTAAATAAAAAAAATAATATTGGGTTTGTTACTTAGCATGGGGCGGCATGATGGCCGCTTCTTTTTTGTCTCAAAACGACGCACCGCCCCACAAAATTTTATTCCGGTTTCACACAGATCACTTCACGTTCTTCAATCGCTTTCTTTACCATTTCATCGATTTTTTCCGCTAAGTTCTTCTCGGACTCTTCCATTTTTGCAATGTCCGGTTTCGTCACCGGATGCTTTGCCACAAAAATCGTACAGCAGTCTTCAAACGGCTGAATCGACGTCTCAAAAGTATCAATCTTTTCCGCAATCTCAATAATTTCGTTTTTATCAAAAGCAATCACAGGACGGAATACAGGCATATTACATACCGCATCCGTTGCCGCTAAACTCTGCATTGTCTGGCTCGCCACCTGTCCGACACTTTCGCCGGTAATCAGCGATAAGCAGTGACGTTCTCTCGCAATTTTTTCCGCAATCCGCATCATGTATCTGCGCATAATAATTGTCAATTCATCGTGCGGACATTTATCATAAATATACAGCTGAATATCTGTAAAATTCACAATATGGAGATTGATATTACCCGCATACTCGGAAACAAGACGCGCTAAATCTACAACCTTTTGTTTGGCACGCTCACTTGTATATGGCGGTGCATGAAAATAAACTGCCTCAATTTTCACGCCACGTTTTGCCATCATATAGCCGGCAACTGGGCTGTCAATACCACCAGACAAAAGTAACATTGAACGGTCGCTTGTACCAACCGGCATACCGCCGGGTCCTTTGATACTTGTCACATACACATAAGCACGTTTGCGGATTTCAATATACACTTTAATTTCCGGATGGTGCACATCAACCGACGCATTTGGCATATTTTCAATGATATACTCACCAGCCTGCATGCAGATATCCGGGCTTTTCATCTCATATTTTTTATCGCTTCGTTTGGCAAATACTTTGAATGTGAATGGGCGGTCACCCAGTTCTTCTTTCATATGAGTCACCAGTTCCTCACATACATGGGAAAATGTTTTATCCTCTACTAGAACAACCGGACAGATATGAGCAATACCAAAAACATGGCTCAGCCCTTCCATCACTTCTTCCTTGTCAAAATCATCCGAAAGAGCCTCCACATAGACGCGTCCCTGCTCCTTCTCTACCATAAATTCACCCACACAGCGGTCCAAACGCTCACGCACGCGGCGAACCAATGCATTTTCAAATACATAACGGTTTTTTCCTTTAATTCCGATTTCTGCATATTTAATCAAAAAAGCTCGTACCATTTTTCTCTCCTTCTATCGTCTTGTATACCGTGCTAACACCGGTACCAATTGTTTTAATTCCGTAATCGTCTGTTTTAACTGCTCAATCTGTGTCTCCACGGAAAAACTAAACCGCAGCGTACAGTCAAGCCGCTCATTTGCAACGCCAATCGCTTTCAGCGTTCCACTGATTCCCGGATGATTTGAGGAACAGGCGGACCCGGAAGAAACATAAATTTCTTTTTCCTCAAGGGCATGCAAAAGCACCTCGCTTCGGACACCGTCAAAACTCACACTCACAATATGAGGTGCCGTCTCTTCTACCGCAGAAGCATCACAGGCATTTACAACAGCCCCATCAACTTCTCCAATATGGGAAACAAAATACTGTTTCAATTCATACAAGTGCTTTCTATTTTCCTCCAGATTTGCATGCATTTTTTCTGCAGCCAGAGAAAGCCCGGCAATTCCCGGTACATTTTCCGTTCCAGAGCGCATCCCCTGCTGCTGCCCGCCGCCATGAATATAGGGATGAATTTTAACCTTATCCCCAACATATAAAAATCCGGTTCCTTTCGGTCCATGAATTTTATGACCGCTGACACTCAGCAAATCAATTCCCATTCGTTTTGGATAAATATTCATTTTCCCATATGCCTGAATCGCATCTACATGGAAAATAATATCCTTGTTAAATGCTTTTACAATTTTAGAAAATTTCTCGACATCCAAAATCGCACCAACTTCGTTATTCACAAGCATCGTAGAGACTAAAATCGTATCCTTACGCAATGCATTCTCAAGCGTTTCCTCACTCACATGCCCCATTGAATCCACGGGAAGGTAAGTGACTTCATAACCCATTTTTTCTAAATATAACAGCGGCTCATAAACAGCCGCATGCTCAAAACAGGTTGTGATAATATGCTTGCCTGCACGGGCATTTGCAAGTGCTGAACCAATCAGCGCCATGTTATTACTCTCCGTACCGCCGCTTGTAAAAACAATGTTTTTTGCCGCACACTTTAACGTTTTGGCAATCTGTTCTCTCGCCTGTCTCACATAACGCTCTGCGATAACACCTTTCATGTGAAGGGATGATGGATTTCCAAAGTCCTCGTACATCACCCGCGTCACCAAGTCACAGACCTCTGAAAATGGTCTCGTCGTCGCCGCATTATCCAAATAACATTCCATTTATTCTTCCTCATTTCTTCCTTCGATTAAAAACATAAGAATCGACAACGCTGCTAACCCTGCCGTTTCCGTCCGCAAAATTCGCTTACCAAGGGAAATCGGTTTAATCCCTTGTGCCACTGCCGCGTCCACTTCTCCGCGTTCAAAACCACCTTCCGGTCCGATATAAATTCCCAGACTCTTTTTATCTTTTACTGTTTCTACCACTTCTCTGGAATGTGCGATTCCCTTGGCATCCTCATACGGAATGAGTAGCATATCCATACTCTTTCCATATTCCACAGCTTCTTTAAAAGACATTACGGGCTTTACTTCTGGAATCAGACCTCTCTTTGACTGCTTAGCCGCACTTTTTGCAATCTCATTCCATCGCTGTACTTTCTTTGCCGCCTTCTTCGCATCAAGCTTTACAACCGCTCTTTTTGTTGCCATCGGCACAATCTCTGCCACCCCGAGTTCTACCGCTTTTTGAATGATAAGTTCCATCTTGTCACTCTTTGGAAGTCCTTGAAAAAGCGTAATCTTTACCGGCAGTTCTCTCGACTCTCCGTTAATATCAATAATTGCCGCCTTGACGATATCTGATTCTATCTCTTCTATACTACAAATGTACTCCTTTCCCTTTGCTTCGCAACAAAGAGAAACTTTTTCTCCCTTTTTCATACGGAGAACATTACGAATGTGATTTACATCCTGCGGGTCTGCAATCCAAATCTCCTCTTCTTTAATACTATCAGGCTGTATAAAAAACTGATACATAAACTCCTCCACTTCATTCTTTGCCCTATAAGGCAGACATAATATATCATAACCGCTTTCAAAAAATATGTCAATTTACTATTTAATTCATTAAGCGAACTACAGACGAAGCCATTGCCCCCAATAAGGCATATTTGTGATTTTAGTCGCGGCGGTTTGAATGTTCGCTCATGCGCTCGCATCCAAACCTTGCTCCGAGACCACAAATATGCCTTATTGGGGGCAATGGCTTCTGTGCCGTGGCTGGAGAGAATGAATTAAGAGAAGGTGGGAGGATTTGGGGATGAGATGCCAAGTCTTCTACTTACTCGAGAATGATTGGGATATGGAGGGTATGATTTGGCAGATAGAGTAATCTATCTAATGCTTAGATGCTTAGACTACTTGAAAGACTGGGATATGGAAGATATGATTTGACTAGATATAGATATAGATATAGATATAGATATAGATATAGATATAGAGACAAAAAATTGATATTTTAAATTTGATTTTATAAATATTGCGGATAACATAAGATAATCATGCTAGACTTGGTTAAAATCTAGTTCTTTATCTAATTTTTATGGAATGACCATAGGTATGTACATATAACTCATAAAAACGGAACTTAAAAAATATAGAAATCCCTCTTTTTCAATGATTATCACAGCAATATTCAATAATTTCAGAACAAAAAGCAGACTGTTGTTATTAATCTCAACTCATTACCATTTTCATTTAAATACAAAATATCTATTCACAATATTCTGAGAGCAAGCAGAAAACTTCTACCTGCTCCCTCAAATCCCCACAACCACTATCTTAATTCGATCAAAATCCAGCCAAAGACAGCCCGAGAAGAGAACCGATACCCTA
>OJNQ01000429.1_pt1 | contig 31944 bp, 31 predicted proteins | sample 1597621 | NCBI WGS metagenome assembly OJNQ01 (sample SAMEA2452137, study PRJEB22498) | human gut metagenome | reverse complement strand
TACCTTCACTTCCTCGACTCGTACGGACACTTTGCGAATGGCTCGTCTCCGGTAGTTTCTATCAGTCGGTCGGAGCTACTATACTCCGGGGAGTCTTAGGCATGTCGATCTCATTCGTTTGTGCGATAGGGATGGCCGGGTTATTCGCCCGTTTTGAGTGGGTGTATGAATTATTCAGACCTCTGCTTGCCATCATGCGCTCGATCCCGGTCATATCCTTCATACTTTTAGCGCTTATATTCCTAAATCCGGAAAGCATCCCTTTGATGATCGCCTTTCTCACCATGTTCCCGCTACTAACAGAGAATCTGACACGGGGAATCCTCGATCTACGTCTGGGTTTATCCATTATGGCACGTCAATTCCATATCAAACGTTCCAATGTCTTATTCCAGATCATCTACCCGCAGCTAAAGCCATTCTTATATAGCGGGCTTGCCTCCGCCGCCGGATTCGGCTGGCGTGCGATCATTATGGGAGAAGTCTTGTCGCAATGCGCATTCGGAATCGGAAGCGAGATGAAAAGGGCGCAAAACTTTATCTCTGTCCCTGAGCTACTCGCTTGGACAATCGTTGCGGTATTCATCAGTTTCTTTTTTGACAAAGGAATTAGCAAAGTCGCTGATATCACCCCTAAAATATCTTTCGCGAATGAGGATCAGACCATCCCAGCCCCTACATTATCAGTTTTAGACACGAAAGATATAAGTTACCAATACGGCATACAGCACTTTTCCCATTCCTTTCAAAAAGGGATTATTTATGGAATTAGCGCACCTTCAGGCAAAGGAAAAACAACGTTATTAAACCTAATCGGAGGTATCTTATTGCCTACGGAAGGAGAGATACATCCCACAAGACACTTTGGAATCGCCACCATATTCCAACAACCGCAACTCCTGCCCCATCTAACCGCAGAAGAAAATATCATCCTCCCCCTCTCCTCTTTTCTCACGGAGGAAAAAGCCCGGCGAATTGCCCAAAAACACTTACAGGAAATGGAAATGGAGCCCTTCGGGAATCGATATCCTAAAGAGCTTAGTTACGGACAGCAACAACGTATCGCTATAGCTAGGGCATTGGCATACCCTTCTCCTCTCCTTTTGATGGACGAGCCGTTCAAAGGCTTGGATGAAGCCTTAAGCCATCGTATTATAGAACGAATACGAGAAAAGCAAATGAAAGAAGAACGGATCATTCTTTTCACGTCACATAATCCGGATGAGATTCGGTTGTTGGCGGATGAGGTGATTTACCTATAAATTCCAACCAAACTTGAATGTCTTATTTCACTTTCATCGGTTGGCAAGGTATCGTAAACCAGAATGTAGAGCCCTTTCCCTCCTCCGACTCAACCCCGATTTTACCTTTCAACTTCTCAATAATCGTCTTGCAGATAGAAAGCCCTAATCCTGTTCCTTGCTTAAAGCTGTTCAATTTCACGAAACGATTGAATATGCTCGCTTGAGACTCCTTACTGATTCCCATACCCGTATCCGTTACGTAGACATAGATACCATCATCGGTCAAACGATAACCAAACCGTATAGAACCCGAGCTGGTGAACTTCACGGCGTTGGAAAGGAAATTGGTCAAAACCTGAGTCAAACGGGTCTTCTCCGACACAATACAATAGTCATTACCGTCCGACTCAAAGATAACCTTTACACCCGGGGCCACTCTCAAGGCGAAAGCTTGCTGCTGGGGAGCGAATATCTCACTCAAACGCAGGGTCGTATAAATAAACTCCATCTTTCCGGACTCGATCTTCGAGATATCCAAGATATCACCGATCAACTGCAACAAAAACTCATTGCTACTCTCTATGATCCTCAGATATTCCTTTTTTTCCTCCTCATCGTCACTCTCCGCCAATAAGGTAGAAAAGCCGACGATGGCATTTAAAGGGGTACGTATCTCATGGCTCATGTTAGCGATAAAAGCGGACTTCATCCGGTCGCTCTCTTCCGCCAAACGCTTGGCCTGTACATCCGCCTCGTGCCGTTTATCGACAGTCATATCCCGAAGGATTCCGATCGAGCGGATCGGTTTGCCGTCCGGATCGGCCTCATAGACCTCACCGATCTTCTCCAGCCATACATACTCATCCGAGAAATAACGACAAGGGAAACTGAATCGCATGGAATCGATCTCGCCCCGCATGAAAGCGGTTGTAATATTCTCATAGACCTTCCGGTAATCCGGATGGATCTTCTCCGTAAAACTAGCGTGGGTGATCTGCACATGCTTGATCTGGCCGTTTTCTTCCAAGGAAAGCTCCGCCGTACCGTTTACCAGATCCCAAAGCCACGGGTAGATCTTACCCGCTTGACAAGCGAGCGCCAAGCGCTTATTATAGCTATGCAACTCCTCCTCGACCTGCCTTTGCTTTGTAATATCCCATGAAATCCCTACTAAATAAGGAGGCTTATCCTCACGGGGCGCTAGCAGTTTCATCGTATCCATAGTACGCAAGATACCTTTCGGATCGATCATTTGCTCCACGAAACGCTGCATCTTACCCGTTTTCACCACCTCCTCGTCCATATCCCTAAAAGATTGGGCGACGACCGGATCTAGAAATAGGTCAAAATCCGTTTTCCCGACCACATCATTATGATATCGTCCGTAAAGTTGGTTCATCAAAGGGCTGGAGTACACGTACCTGAAATTATCACCCGTATCCTTCACGAAAAAGTAGATGGGCAACGAATCCACGATATTAGATAGCAATCCCGCTAAATCCCTATAATCCTGTTCCAAAGTTTTGTTCTCCGTAGTATTAACTTCCATGTTGATTTTTTTAATCAAAGGCTTGAATATTCCAGCCGTAAAATTCTTGAAAATTAATGAAAGATACAAATAATAAGCCCAAGAAGTGAGCATCCCGACCGAAAATATAAGCAAAACCGTATATTTGTACTCCAATTCTAAGAAAACTAGATATGACAAACGTATTTCACACGCTTATAGCCCGTTTTCTACAAATTCCGGAAGGACAAGTGGAACGGACAATCGGGCTCTTGAACGAAGGCGCTACCATACCTTTTATAAGTCGTTACCGGAAAGAGGTGACCGGAGGATTAGACGAGGTGCAAATCGGTGCCATCAAAGATCAACTGGATAAACTGACGGAACTGAGCAAACGAAAGGAAACGATCCTCGCCACGATAGAAGAGCAAGGGAAACTTATTCCCGAGCTCCGGAAACGCATCGAGGAGTCTTGGGATAGTACCGAGATCGAGGATTTATATCTCCCTTACAAACCGAAACGGGTCACCAAGGCGGAGATCGCACGCCGGAAAGGACTGGAGCCCTTGGCTAAGATCGTTATGATGCAAAACGAGAATAACCTATCCGCACGTATCAAGAGCTTTATCAAGGGGGAAGTGAAAAACGCCGAAGAAGCCTTGCAAGGGGCACGGGACATTATCGCCGAATGGATCAACGAGAACGAATCGGCACGTAATACCGTACGTAACTCTTTCGCTCATACCGCCATGATCACATCCAAAGTGATCAAGGGGAAAGAAGAGGAAGGCGCTAAATACCGGGATTACTTTGATTTCAGCGAGCCTTTGAACCGGGCCAGTTCCCATCGCTTATTGGCTCTCCGACGGGGAGAGGCGGAAGGTATCCTTCGTGTAAGTATCTCTCCCGACGCGGAATCTTGTCTGGATCGCTTGAACCGGCGTTTCGTAAAAGGTCGTGGAGAGGTTTCCGAGCAAGTGGCTACAGCTGTCGACGATTCTTTCAAACGCCTGCTGAAACCCTCTATCGAGACGGAGTTCTCCAACCAGAGCAAGGCGAAAGCCGATGAGGAGGCGATCCGGGTATTTGCCGAGAACCTCCGGCAATTGCTGCTCGCCCCCCCTTTGGGACAAAAACGGGTATTAGGCGTAGACCCCGGCTACCGTACCGGATGTAAGTTGGTCTGTCTGGATGCGCAGGGGAATTTACTGCATAACGAGGCGATCTTCCCGCATCCGCCCCAGAACGAGAAGGGCAAAGCCGCCGCTAAGGTCGCCCAGTTAGTAGCCACTTACGCCATAGATGCCATTGCCATCGGTAATGGTACGGCCAGTCGTGAGACTGAGCAGTTCATCACGAATATACGATACGACCGCAAGGTACAAGTGTTCGTAGTCAGCGAGAACGGAGCCTCTATCTACTCCGCGTCCAAGATCGCTAGGGAGGAGTTTCCCGAATACGACGTCACGGTACGCGGAGCTGTCAGCATCGGTCGCCGGCTGATGGACCCTTTGGCCGAGTTGGTCAAGATCGACCCGAAGAGTATCGGTGTCGGCCAATACCAGCATGACGTAGAGCAAAACGCCTTGAAAAAGAGTCTGGATCAAACCGTGGAGAGTTGCGTGAATCTGGTGGGTGTAAACGTGAATACGGCGAGCAAGCATTTGCTGACTTACATCTCGGGATTAGGCCCTACGTTAGCGCAAAACATCGTGAATTACCGGGCGGAGCACGGACCCTTCACTTCCCGGAAAGAACTGATGAAAGTCCCCCGTATGGGAGAGAAGGCTTTCGAGCAAAGCGCCGGATTCCTACGGATACCCGACGGAAAGAACCCGTTGGACAACTCGGCCGTACACCCCGAGAGCTACCCGATCGTCGAACGGATGGCCAAGGACCTAAAATGCTCGGTAGCTGACCTGATCACCGACAAAGCGCTTAAAAAGAAACTAAAACTAACGGACTACCTTACGGATAAGGTCGGGATGCCTACCTTGCTTGATATCATGGAGGAACTGGATAAACCGGGCCGTGATCCCCGCCAAACGATCCAAGTATTCGCGTTCGATCCTACGGTGAAAACGATCGAGGATTTGAAAGAAGGACAAGTATTGCCCGGTATCGTGACCAACATCACCAACTTCGGTTGTTTCGTCGATGTAGGGATCAAGGAAAACGGGCTTGTCCATATCTCCGAGCTGGCGGATCGTTTCGTAAGCGATCCTACCCAAGTGGTCTCCATCCATCAGCATGTCAAGGTGAAGGTTCTAAGCGTAGACCTATCCAGAAAACGTGTTCAATTATCCATGAAAGGGATCTAAACGATGAAAGAGAAGATTAATAAGACAAACGTGGCACGCCTGCTGGACAAGGCTAAGATCGCCTACCAGCTCGTGCCTTATGAAGTAGACGAGAATGACCTGAGCGCTACGCATGTCGCGGAGCAGCTAGGGGAAGATATCGCCCAAGTATTCAAGACCTTGATCTTACATGGCGATAAGAGCGGTTATTTCGTATGCGTGATCCCCGGAGCGGACGAGGTGGACTTGAAAAAGGCGGCCAAGGTATCTGGGAACAAGAAATGTGAGATGATCCCCGTGAAAGAGTTGTTACCGCTTACCGGTTATATCCGGGGAGGATGCTCGCCTATCGGCATGAAAAAGCATTTCCCTACATATATCCATCCTACGGCATCCGGCTTCGATAAGATCTATGTAAGCGCCGGACAACGAGGCTTGCAGATACAGATAGCCCCCGCCGATTTAATCAAGGTGGCACAAGCTATAGAAGCGGATTTGATCGCATGATCTAACATCGCTGAGAGTACTTCGTAAGAAGTACTCCAGTACTCCGCAAAGAGTATCGCAGTACTTCTTAGGGAGTACTGGAGTACTCCTTATGAGGGACTGAGATCAAACAGCACATGATATCTTAGAATTTCTTAAACGTATACGTTCTTCCTTCGCAGCTCATTACCAGATTCGTCACAGATGACTGCTCGATCGTGAAAGTTTGTTTAGGTGAGGTCCAATCCGTATAACGCATGAATTGTTCCAAAGGCGTACCTCCATAGTTGACCAACTCCAGATCCAGTTTCGTATCTCCCTCCAACGTCTTATAACCGAAATTCGTACGATATACGTCCTTTGCCGGGTCATATAATTGGTACTCGAACAAAGAGGTCTGGAAGTTATACCAAACCGTATCCACCGTCTGGACCACCCCATTCGCCTCTACGGTTTTCAATTGCCATTTCCCTTCCAGCTTATGTTCCACCTTATTACAAGACACCAACGCCACGACAAAACAAGTTATCGCTATCAAATTTTTCATCATAATCCTCGTACTTATATACCTATATTGATTTGAAACGTCAAAGAAAAGAATTAATTTCCAAAGGACAAAGTTTTTAAGGATATCCTAGCCACAAATACCCAGAACTTTTTCTTCCTTCCCTTTGTTAATTGGGTAATTACAATACAAATATTATCCAATATGAAAACATTTATTGATAAAATGGATTATGCGGTCAAGAATTGGTGGTTATCACTATTGGTCGGACTGCTTTACATCATCGTCGCTATTTATTTAATGTTCGCACCATTGGCGAGCTACGTAGCGCTTAGTATCTTATTCAGCGTCTCTATGTTCGTAAGCGGCTTGTTCGAGATCGCTTTCGCCTTGGCGAACAAAAAGGGTATCAGCAGTTGGGGATGGTATTTGGCCGGAGGTATTATCGACTTGATCTTAGGTATATTCTTGATGGCAAGCCCGGGACTTAGCATGGAGGTGCTTCCGTTTGTCTTGGCATTCTGGCTTATGTTCAGAGGCTTCTCGGCTACCGGTTATTCGATGGACCTGAAACGATACGGCACACGGAACTGGGGTTGGTACATGGTCTTCGGTATCTTGGCTATCCTTTGCTCCATCGGTGTTATCTGGCAACCCGCCCTAGGGGCTTTCACGTTGGTTTACATGATCGCTTATGCCTTATTAATAATAGGTATATTCCGTGTCATGCTATCCTTCGAACTGAAAAGCCTGCATAAAAGAAATAAGGAAGCACAAGCGGAATAAGTCTGATTCAAGGATTAATTGGTCTATTTTTAAATTATCCAGTAAGTCAACACCACTTTTATTATTTTTGTGTTCAATCATTAATAAATTAACGGATGAACGCAAACTTACCACAATTAGATTTGCCCCGGGATTATGTCGTAGGAAACGACATTACCGAGGCAATCTTAAACTTTTACAAGCAGACTTGCCGGTTAAAAGCAGGTATTTTCGCTTTATGCGTTGAAGGAAATTTAAGGGCATCCATCAACTTGACAGAGTACACCTTGAAACCGAATGATTTCATCACCTTGATGCCGGGAAGCATTATTCAGTTCTGTGAGCAGAAAGAGAGTTTCCGCCTTTCCTTTATAGGATTCTCATCCGAGTTCATGGACTGCGTGAACATGATAAAGTCTACGATGAGCGCCTTACCTACTATCTACGAGAATCCGATCATATCACTGAGTGAGGACCGGGCGGACTTCATTAACGATTATTTCCATTTGCTAGAGCGGGTACAAGCGAAAGAGAAATCCATAAACAGGGAGATGGTGAAACATATCCTGCTTACCATGATCCATGGGATCAGCGATTTGTATCAAGGGAAATCATGGCCTAACAAGATAACGAGCCGTAGCGACGAGATCCACAAGAAATTCATCCAACTGGTGATGAAGAATTATACCTCAAAGCGGCAAACGGCTTTTTATGCCAGCCAACTAAGTATTTCTCCCCAGCATCTCTGCATGATCATCAAGCAAAAGACCGGACGTTCCGTATCCGATATCATAGCCGATATGATAATCATGGACGCAAAATCGCAATTGATGGCTACGGACTTGACTATCCAAGAGATATCTTACTCCTTGAACTTCCCGAATGTATCCTTTTTCGGTAAGTACTTTAAACGGTACGTAGGCGTATCTCCACAGAAGTTCAGAAACAGTTAAGATAAAATTTAAATGTAACAGAAAAAAAATATCACTTTTTGCTTGTAGTTTCCAAAAAAGCGTTACTTTTGCTGCGTATTTAAAAACAAACAGACAATGAATCGATTTAGCTTTACATATTACTTTTATTACTTTTACTTTAGCAGAGTAAAGGCAGGAGTTTGTATGTAAAGCGTTGATGATTGAATATAAATATCAATAAAATATAAAGTCCTGCCGGTTTCGGTGGGACTTTTTTTGTTTGTAACAGTTTAGAGTAAAAATAGAGAAACAAGATGAAAAAGAAAGTAGCAATACAGGGAATAGCCGGTTCGTATCACGACATCGCCGCCCGTAATTATCATGAAGGTGAAGAAATAGAAATCATCCCTTGCAATACGTTTCGGGATGTTATCACGACGATCAAGAAAGACCCGTCCGTACTAGGCATGATGGCCATCGAGAATACGATAGCGGGAAGCCTCCTTCAAAACCATGAGCTGATCCGTGAAAGCGGGCTGAGCGTCACCGGCGAGTATAAGCTACGTATCTCCCATTCCTTAGTAGCGCTTCCGGGAACCTCGATACACGAGGTAACAGAGGTCAACTCCCATCCGATAGCGTTGATGCAATGTACCGATTTCCTCGATACTCTGCCAAACGCCAAGGTAGTAGAGAAAGAGGATACCGCCATGAGTGCCCGGTGGATCTCGGAGAACCAACTGAAAGGACACGCGGCGATATGCGGGAAACTGGCTGCCCAGATCTACAAGATGGAAGTCCTTGCCGAGGGGATCGAGACTAACAAACGGAATTTCACCCGCTTCCTCGCTATAGCGGACCGCTGGACGGCGGATGAGATGCTTCGAGAAACCGATAAAAACAAATCCTCTCTCGTATTCGCTCTTCCCCACACTTCCGGCAGCCTTTCAAAAGTCCTCTCCGTTCTCTCTTTTTACGACATGAATCTTTCTAAAATACAGTCCTTGCCTATTATCGGGCGTGAATGGGAATACTTGTTCTACATCGACCTTACTTTCACGGATTTCACCCGTTACAAACAAGCGTTGGACGCTATCAGACCGTTAACAAAAGACTTAAAAATATTAGGCGAATATGCAGAAGGAAAACAAAGTGTGTAACATTACACCCGCTAACCGTGTAGGTAGCGTACAGGAATACTACTTCTCCAAGAAACTGAAGGAAGTAGCCGAGATGAACGCCGCAGGCAAGAACGTCATTAACCTTGGCGTAGGCAGCCCCGACCTTCCACCTTCGGAACAGACCATCGAGACGTTGTGTGAACATGCCCGCAAAGCGAACGAGCACGGTTATCAGCCGTACGTGGGCATACCGGAACTGCGTAAGGGATTCGCCGACTGGTACAAGACGTGGTATAACGTAGACTTGGACCCGAAAACAGAGATCCAACCGCTCATCGGCTCCAAAGAAGGTATCTTGCATATCTCGCTGGCATTCTTGAATCCGGGGGATGGCGTACTGGTTCCGAACCCGGGATATCCGACATATAGTTCCGTCAGCAAGCTGGTAGAGGCTCGTTTGATCCCTTACGAGTTGAAAGAGGAACTGGGATGGCAACCGGATTTCGAGGAACTGGAGAAAATGGATCTCTCCAACGTAAAGCTGATGTGGACCAATTACCCGAATATGCCCACAGGGGCGAACGCTAGCGTAGAGCTATACGAGAAACTGGTGGCCTTCGGCCGGAAGCACGGTATTATTATATGTAATGATAACCCCTATAGCTTCATCTTGAATGAGCATCCGCTAAGTATCTTAAGCATACCGGGAGCCAAAGAGATCTGTATCGAGATGAACTCCATGAGTAAGGCTCATAATATGCCGGGTTGGCGTATGGCGATGCTGGCTTCCAACGCCCAATTCGTCCAATGGATACTGAAGGTAAAAAGCAATATCGACTCCGGGCAGTTCAAGCCGATGCAATATGCGGCGGTAGAGGCCCTAAGCGCAAAGAAAGAGTGGTACAACAACATGAACCGTGTCTATCGTAGCCGCCGGGACCTTGCCGGACAAATCATGCGTACCTTGGGATGCGAGTACGACGAGAACCAAGTAGGTATGTTCCTTTGGGGACGTATCCCCGACTCCGCCGAGAGCGGCGAGGCAATCGCCAACAAGGTGCTATACGAGGCAAACGTATTCCTTACGCCGGGATTCATCTTCGGTAGCCGTGGCGAGCGTTATATCCGTATATCCCTTTGCTGCAAGAACGAGACTTTAGAAGAAGCCTTGAAGAGAATTGAGAATTTATAACTGAAAATTGAAAATTAAAATATAGATCACAAAGATGGAAATGAAGATTGAACCGTTAGCATTACCGGGAGTTGACACACAACGTCCTATCGTAATCGCAGGCCCTTGTAGCGCCGAGACAGAAGAGCAAGTGTTAGAAACAGCCCAAGGATTAGCCTCCAGAGGCGTTAAGATATTCCGTGCGGGTATTTGGAAGCCTCGTACGAAACCGGGTGGATTCGAGGGCATCGGAGCCGAGGGATTGGCTTGGTTGAAGAAAGTGAAAAAAGAGACCGGCATGCTGGTATCTACCGAGGTAGCGACTAAAGATCATGTATTCGAGGCATTGAAAGCCGGCATCGATATCCTTTGGATCGGAGCACGTACGACGGTAAACCCATTCGCTGTCCAAGAGATTGCCGATGCGTTAAAAGGGGTTGATGTACCTGTATTGATCAAGAACCCGGTTAACCCGGACTTGGAGTTATGGATCGGAGCGTTCGAGCGTTTGTACGGAGCGGGCATTCATCGTTTGGGTGCTATCCATAGGGGTTTCAGCTCATACGACAAGAAGATCTACCGTAACCTTCCGTTGTGGCATATTCCTATCGAGCTTCGCCGCCGTATGCCGGACCTACCTATTTTCTGTGATCCTAGTCACATTGGTGGTAAGCGTGAGTTGGTAGCCCCACTTTGCCAGCAAGCGATGGACTTGAGTTTCGATGGCTTAATCGTAGAGTCTCATTGTAACCCGGATTGCGCATGGAGCGATGCTTCCCAGCAAATCACCCCGGATGTATTGGATTACGTATTGAACCTATTGGTGATCCGTGACGTAAACCAGACTACCGAGAACCTGACCGCTCTTCGCCGCCAGATCGATGGTATCGACGAGCAATTATTGGAGCTTTTGGCTAAACGTATGCGTATCTCCAAGGAGATCGGCGTTTATAAGAAAGAGCACAATATGCCGATCTTACAGTCTCCCCGCTACAGCGAGATCTTAGAGAAGCGCTCCAGCATGGGTGAACAAATGGACCTGAGCCCGGACTTTGTAAAGGAGATCTTGAAGGAGATCCATGAGGAATCCGTGCGCCAGCAAATGATTATCATGAACGAACAATAATTTATAAGATGAAAATATTGATTTTAGGCGCAGGAAAGATGGGTTCTTTCTTTACCGACCTGCTTAGTTTTGATCATGAGGTAGCCGTACTGGAGAAAGATCCGAAACGTATGCGTTTTATCTATAATGCCCTTCGCCTACAAAAACCGGAAGAGGTTAAGGATTTTAATCCCGAGTTGGTCATCAACTGCGTAACGTTAAGTTACACGATAGAGGCTTTCAAGGCCGTGATGCCTTACTTGCAACCGTATTGCATTATTTCCGATATCGCTTCCGTGAAGACTTATTTGAAGGAGTTTTATGAGACATGCGGTTTCCCGTATGTCTCCACTCACCCGATGTTCGGACCTACATTCGCTAATCTGGGACAACTGGAGAAAGAGAATACGATTATTATCTCCGAGGGCGATCATCTGGGCAAGATCTTCTTCAAGGATATTTATTCCAGCCTCCGCCTGCATATCTGCGAATACACGTTCGAGGAGCACGATAAAGTGGTAGCCTACTCACTAGGTATCCCTTTCGCCTCCACTATGGTATTTGCCGCTACGATGAAGCATCAGGATGCCCCGGGTACCACTTTCAAACGCCATATGAAAATCGCCCGCGGCCTTTTGTCCGAGGACGATTTTCTATTGACCGAGATCCTTTTCAACCCCCGTACCCCTCGCCAAATCGAGCGAATACAGGAGGAATTGCATATCCTGCAAGAAATCATCAAGGATAAGGATTCCGAGAAGATGAAAGAGTATCTGACGAAGATACGGAAGAATATCGAATGATAGGACGTACCAGCTCTAGGTTCTAGAGATAAGGGGGGCGCATAGAAACATAGGCCCCCCTTATCCATAAAATTCACATCTATTCAGCGGCCTTTCTCACTCCTCCAACTTATCTAAAATCGCCTTTGCCTTCTCCGCATAAAAGCCATCCGTTTCCACGATCCTCTTTAAAGAGGAAAGTGCATTCTCCTTTTGGTGACTTTTTAAATAGGCCATGGACAAATACCATTCTGCCGGTTGAAAATAAAGGCATTTATCCCCCATCTCCACCAATGGTAGTAATCTGGCTATCGCATTCTCTGGATCATTTAGCTCTAAATAACAAATGGCCGAGAAAAAAGAGATCTCTTCGGTGAGAGTAGGCGCAGACTCAAATCCACGTAACGCAGCGATGTAATTCCCTTTCTTATACTCAACGAAGGCTTCCCGCAAAAGCTTATCCGGTTCATCGGAAGCACTACCCCTAGAAACCAATGCCTCGTATCCGGCAGGTTCATAATACATCAGATACAAACCTTCCATACTTTTAGACGGCGGCAGTAACAGGATCCGTGTCACGACCGCTACCAGCAATATAGCGGCCGCTACCCAAGACGCCCGATTCAAGAAACGCCGTCCGGAACGCTTTTCCTTCATGAACGCCTTCATCTCCTCCTCACTTGTCATCCGAAAAGCTTCCATCAACTCTCGATCCGCCGCAACATCTCGGATAGACTCCGCGATTAAAAGCGTCTCCTCATACTGATGAGACAAGAAGTCATCTTTTTCCAGATCCCGCTCGAAAGCCTGCATCTCACCCTCCGACATCTCCCCTCTTATATATCGATCTATTCGATCTTGCCTATCCAAACTCATATTGATTTCTTTTTCTCACCTGTGATACCCATTTGTTTCAACACATCCGCGACTTTCCTCACGCATCTGTACTTTTGCGATTTAGCCACCGTAGCATCCTTATAGGACATCCGAGTAGCGATCTCGTCCATACTAAACTTATCCCAATAAAAAGCGAAAAGAATATCCTTACAAGGAGATTCCATCGCGGCGACTATAGAATATATCCGGTCTTGCCACTCCGATAACATACCTTCCTCAGCTTCCCTCATGCTACGCTCATCCAGATCAACCGTCTCCCGCCTAGACTTGAAATAAGTAAGCGTCTTATGAAACCCTATCTGGAATAAATAGGTCTTGAGAGAACAGGAAGGACGTTCCTCATACTTTCCGTTTCGTATATTCTCATGCATGGCTATAAAAGCCTCTTGGTACAAATCCCGCAGATCCTCCATCGGCAACTCACCACATTGCTTACGGATAAAAGCGAAGAAATCCTCCTTGCAAGCATCATAAAACCAAGCGATCTTTCGCTCATATCCTATTTTATCATTTATATTCACGTCTATCCTCATTTTGTTATCTCAAACACAGGAGTTTGAAAAGGAGACATACGTCTCACTCTCTTGTCCACTTCCCGCAAGAACCGATCCGTATCCTCAGCCCAATCCGGCAAACGATCCAAAGCCTTACCGATCGAATACGATAAAACCCCATACCAACGCCCATCCACCTTACACTCACAGTTATCTTGGTACGACTTACAAGCGCTTAATACAATGATCGAAGCCCAATCTTCTTTTTGTTCCAACGGTGTATCCACATACCCATTACCGGGGACATCGGGAGGCATAAAGCCCAAATTAGCGGAGAAAATCAAGTTCGTTCCCCGGATCCATCGTCCTTCCACCTCATCCCCTCTAGTAGCCGAGGCACTATGACAAGCGTCCAAGGAAACCCAAAGCTTTCCTCTACCACCTAATCGTTTACGGATCTCCGTTAAATACGTATGAAGCTCATCATCCCTCAAATGAGATTCTCCCTCATATACGCCTTTCTCGTAATACATCTGGGCATCATAAGGGATCAAAGCCTCATCCAATCCGTCCGGCTCATCCCCATCCAAGTCCTCCATCTGCTGTCCATGGCAAGAAAAGTGAATCCAAACGGTATCTCCCGGATTCACGCTCTCCCGCAACCCTCTTAGGGCGGTCGTTATTCCTTGGTAAGTAGCCTCCTTATCCTTACATAACCGAATATCCGAAAAGCCCTGCCGCAAAAAACTCATACGTAGCAAACTCCAATCGTTATCCGCATGCAAAGAAGACCAACCCGAATGAGGCGGATACTCAGCGATCATCACACCCAGAACCCTACGGGTTTGCGCCATACCGGAAAGTATCAACCACCATCCCATTCCCAGCAATACAACCAACCTGCCTATTCTCATCCAAATATCCAACTAAAGATCAAATACAATACATACAGAGAAACAAAGCCTAGAAACAGCTGGAAAATCATCCCGGCACACCCCAAGCTTCCCATCAGGAAACCACTCCAAAAGGCCTCTTTTTTATCTTCTTTCCGATCCTCAATCCGATACAGATAGACCGCATACAGCAGCCCCACCAAACAAATCACTCCGGCAATGCCCCACCAATTCATAATAATTTGTACTTTTACACAAAAGTATGAAATCGTATCCAACTTCTCGATATGGGTGTAAAGAAAAATATACAAGAAATGCTTGCCGCCATTCTCTATTTGTCAGGACACCTTTTCATGTACCTACTTGGTTTGCTGACTATCGGAACGATCTGCGTATGCGCCGTCCGTTTCTTTCTTCCGGATATCACGAATGTCTTTAATCAAGAACTAACAGAAAAGTCGGCCAAGCAATTGCTGGATAAAAATTATTTCAACCAAGTTCTTTGGCTATTACAAACCAAGCGAAGCACGATCGAGCGAATGCCCTCCGAAAAACAAGCTTTCTATCTATACGTAGAAGCAGAGGCCTACTCCGGTATCGGGGAGTTTCGCTTGGCGGAACAGCGTTATCTGCGCATGGTAGATCAAGCCTGCCTTACGGCAGGAAAAGACAGTGCGGGATATATGGCAAGTATTTTATCACTCGGCATGTTCTATCATCGTCTGGGTGACCGCCCTAAAGCGGAACAACTAGCCGGACAAGTTGTCCGTTTCAACCAAGCACATACCGATAAAATACCCGAAAGTTTCCGGATAGCAGCCCTTTGCCTGCAAAAAGGATCGGTATCCGAGCCATCGCTCCCACCTTTAAATAGGGAAGAAACCCACCAACTCACCCAAGCCACCCGTAAAGATTATGGGGAAGAACATCCTTTTTACGTGAAAGCACTGGAAAAAGAGATCATCCTTGCCGCTGTAGATCAAGATACAGCACGAGTCAGGGAACTCATCGGCGAACAAAACCGAACCATCCGTGCTATCTTGAACCGGAACTTCCTGTTCATGTCCACACACCAGCAAACCTATCTATACCAAATGTACCAAAAAGACCTTATACAGACCTACCAGCTCCAACATATCGCCCCAGATAAAGACTGGGCCGGCCATTGCTACGACAATGCCCTTTTCATCAAGGGGCTTTTACTACGTTCCGGTCACCGCCTGCGTAATACGCTGGATAGCCAAAGCGACACGACCCTACTACAGGCTTACGATCAATGGCTCGCACGTAAACGAAAAATCTCTTATCTCGCCACCCAAAACGGCATGATCGCTAAAATAAAGCGCATGCTGGAAGAGGAAAAGGCCGAGAAACAAGAGAAAGAGCTAGCCGCTCAAACACTCAACTGGCAAGAGGCGATCTCATTGGATCCCACCAATTGGATGGATATACGGAAAGCCCTCGCTCCTGACGAGGCTTGCGTCGAATATATCACCTACCCGAATAAGGGGGAAAATCATTACGCCGCCTTACTTCTACGGTCGGACTTCGATAGGCCGCTCTTTATCCCGTTGTTCGAGGAAAAAGAGATAAGCCCCTTATTCCCGGCAGACACCTTGCCCATCCAAGATCAAATCCATACATTATATAATAAGGAGAATCTCTATCAAAAGATATGGCAGCCGATATCCGAATATGTACACGATATCAAACGGATCTATTACAGCCCTTCCGGAATCCTACATAAAATCTCCTTTTCCGCTACCCTAGCCGGACACTTCCCGCAAAAAAAAGCCCCCTATGAGCTTTACAGGGTAAGTAGCACAAGGGAAATCATAAAGTTCAAGGAAGAGAGTAAATACCTTCCTCTCAACGCCACTCTTTTCGGAGCCTTACGTTATGACGCCCCAGAAAGCGCCTTACAGAAAGCGGCACAAGAGGCGACAACCCGAGAACGGCTCTCCCGACATCCTTGGGGTCCTCTTCGATACTCAGGTAGTGAGATCTACCAAATCAAGGCATTACTAGACAGCCTCCATATCCAAACAACCGCATACACCGGCCTGTCGGGAAATGAGGAAGCCTTCAAGTCGCTCGACCGATCCGATGCCCATATCCTTCATATCTCCACCCACGGTTATTTCTTGGAAGATGACAGCCTGCGAGTAAACCCCATGCTCCGATCTGGCTTGATTCTTTCCGGAGCGAACCGGGCTTGGCTACAGAAAGACATCATCGAGGGTATAGAAGACGGGCTGCTCACGGCCGATGAGATCTCCCTGCTCCGGTTGGATCATCTTCGGCTCGCCGTTCTTTCCGCCTGTAATACGGCTCTAGGCTCGATCAATAACAGCGAGGGTGTCTTCGGCCTCCAACGAGCCTTCAAGCTAGCCGGAGCGCAAACCCTTATCATCAGCCTATGGCCTGTAGATGACCGAGCGACGGCTGAATTTATGATCACCTTTTACCAAGCTTGGCTAACTGGCAAAGATATGCGCACCGCCTTCACAGAAACCCAACACGCTTTCAGCGAGAGGTATGAGAATCCGTATTATTGGGCGGGGTTTGTGATGGTTGATTAAAAACTTTTCCAATTCGATTTTTTATCATACCTTAGCAAAACTATTCAAGCAAAAGGATACGGCTATGGAAGCAATCAGAAAATATCCGGTAGGAATCCAAACGTTCTCCGAGATCCGTACACGCAACTACGTGTACGTGGACAAGACGCAATACATCGTAGATCTCGTACAAAACGGAGCGAAATACATCTTTCTGAGTCGCCCCCGGCGATTCGGCAAATCACTCTTTGCCTCTACCTTGCAAGCCTATTATGAAGGCAGGAAAGAACTTTTCGACGGACTTGCCATCGCCGCATATGAGACAGAATGGACCAAGCATCCTGTAATGCACTTCGACATGAGCGGTGCCAAGCATTATGACGTGAACTCGCTTGAAAACTATCTCAACCTGCAACTCATCCCCTATGAAAGACTCTACGGAAGAGACGAACGGGAGATCCATCCCAACGAACGACTGAGAGGCATCGTGGAGAGAGCTCATGAACTGACCGGGCAAAAGGCCGTGGTGATCATTGACGAGTATGACGCACCCTTACTGGATGTGGTACATGAGGAAAAGAATCTTCCCATGCTAAGACGTATCATGCAGAACTTCTACAGTCCGTTGAAGATGCTCGACCCTCATTTGGAATTCGTATTCCTAACCGGAATCACGAAATTCTCACAGTTAAGTATTTTCAGCGAGCTAAATAATATCAACAATATCAGTATGCTCGATCAATTCTCCGCCATTTGTGGCATCAGCAAGACCGAGCTACTTGATCATATGCGACCGGACATCCAAGCATTGGCAAATGCGCTTGATCAAAGCTTCGATGAGACCCTGAAGGAACTGACAGAATATTATGACGGGTATCACTTCAGTAAACAATCGGAAGACATATTCAATCCATTCAGCATGATCAAGGCATTAGCGAACAAGGATATCGCTCCCTATTGGTTCGGATCAGGAACCCCCTCCTACATCATCCAGACTTTGCAAAAGTATCATGTGAACGTGATGGATTTAGAAGGTAATGACGCATCAGTAGATGATTTTGATGTATCACCGGAACGCATGACATCCGCATTACCCTTACTCTACCAAAGCGGTTACCTAACCATCAAGGAATACAATAAACTAATAGGAGTGTACACTTTAGGGTATCCCAACAAAGAGGTACGCATAGGTATGCTCAAGTCTTTGGCGCCCAATTATCTTTCACCCATTACAACAGACAATAGCGGTTTCGTCTTCAAGTTCATGAAATGCTTGTATGCGGATAACATCGAAGGTGCGCTCATGGAGTTGCAAGCCTACTTAGCCTCTCTGTCAAACCGCCTATCCAATAAAAGCGAGAAGGATGTACAGACTATCTTTTACTTGATATTCAGTCTTCTTGGCCAATTCATCCAAGTCGAGGTAGAAAGTGCGATCGGCCGTGCTGACATCGTATTACGTATGCCGGAAACCCTCTATGTATTCGAGTTGAAGTTTGACAAGAGCGCAGAGGAGGCGTTACGCCAAATCGATGAGAAAGGCTACCTGATTCCTTATACCACCAACGGGTTGTGCTTGATAAAGGTAGGAATCAATTACGATAGCTCACAAAGGACGATCACGGAATGGAGGATTGAGGAAGGGTAAGTCCTTCCTCAACTCCTCAATCACACATACTGTTACGGCTCTTCTATTCGTGAAAAATTCAAGTAAATAAAAAACGCCCTTCCTTGTTTACCTTTCGCCCCTTATCGTTATTCATAGTAAAAGAATATTTAATCAGATAGCGAACATGGTAAAGACACAAGTACATAACGTAATCATCCTCGACCGCAGCGGTTCGATGAATAGTATCCGGCAAGCGGCCGTAGACAGTTTTAACGAGACATTGGCGGGAATCCGGAAAGCGCAACAAAAATTCGCCGATACCCAAGAGCATTTCATATCACTCGTGACCTTTTGTAGTTGCGAGATGAGAAATGTCCTTGACAAGACACCGATTTGCGAGGCTCACCCCTTGCGATTGGAAGACTATGAGCCTTGTTGTTGCACCCCCCTTTACGATGCGATGGGATTCACTTTTACGAACATACGTAAGTATGTCAAACCTTTAAAAGACGCGGTAGTAGTAGTGACCATCATCACAGATGGGATGGAGAACGCCTCAGAAGAATACACAGGATCAAGTATCAGGCGACTTGTCGAGACACTCCGTACCGAAGGATGGACTTTCACCTATATGGGTGCCAATCAAAACTCGGTAGAGGTAGCCATGGAAATGGCCATCCATAACACCCGCGATTTCGCATACAGCGAGAAAGGCATCAACGCATGTATGCGGAAAGACGCAAATACCCGGATGAACTTCTTTTCCCGGCTAGCACAAATGAAGAAAAAGGAAGGTCTACGCTGTTATTCCTTGTCCGCCGAAGCCCTCCACTCTCACTACGCAACGCTGTTCGACGAAGCGTTCGAGGAAGAGAAGAGCAAGGAAGAATAAAACTGCAAAGCATCTGTTTTCTCATTAACTTTCCGTATCTTTCTCAAAGAAAGTAATACCGCCCTCAACGTCATTCCGGATTCACCAAATCGCCAAATTTCGGATAGACCACTACGGAGTGACAGAGAGGGGCGGTATCGTTCTCATTATTCTGATAACAGACGATAAATTAGAGCCAATATTCGATCGTCTAACGCTCCGATCACAGCTTCAGAGAAATTGACTGAAAAATATACACGTCCCGCAAAGAAATCGTTCAATGTAAACGAACTGCAAGACAAACCGTTCTTCTTTGTAGATGTAGAGCCGGTTCATGTTCGGGCTATGGGACTCAAATCTTGTAGACAAGCAAACGGGGCAGTTCAAGCATAGGAGGACGAGTGAAAACTATGAGTTTCATTAATAAACTGCCTCCAAAAAAGAAGTAGTACTTACTCGGCCAGAGAAGTAGTACTTCGTTGGCAAAGTAAGTATATATTCTCCACGGAAATGAATTTGCCAACAGTATAAGGCGGCTTGCGCAAGAATCGAAGAGCTATTAAAAATAGTTAGTAATACCACTCCGGAAGATGACAAAAACTTTCTTGAGCTGGACTTGATTTCAGATTTGGTCTCAGACTACGAGGAAAAACATTTCCCAATAGAGACACCATCTTTAGTTGATGTTATAAAACTGCGTATGTAAGCCCCTCACGAGTGAGGATCTTTCCGGAAAGTGTGAGCCAACATTGAAAGTTGCCCGAGAGATTAGCCGGAAGTTAGATATTGACACAAATCTAGTTTTAGGAGTATAGAAAAGAATATAATCTGTCACAAATTTAATGTAAACTATTATGTAATAGCTTCTTATACAATACAGCAAGCCATAGGAACAATGCCTGTCAAATGAATAACTAATCATTTCCCAAATGAATAACTTACGACTACCCCTAGCCGTAAGTTATTCACTTGAGAAGCCATTAGTTATTCACTTAACAAGGCTTTAATTGGATCAATTCCAAGCCCCTCTGTGGGAATTTTCAGTATCTTAGGTGTATCGGTCTATGAAGCTAAGATACTTCGCCAATGAAGCTAAGATACTTTGACGATGAACCTAAGATAGTAACATCGCCGTACGCCTAATTCATTCTTGAAAAAATCCACCACAATTGTTTACCTTTCGTACATCATTCTTATTCATAGACAAGAAACAGCCGCTCCTCAAAGCCTCCTAGGATTCACCCAATCGCCAAATTCGGACAGACCGTTACAAGGAGACTGAAGCAGAGTGGTATTTTTCAGATTAGGTACAATCTTAGTCTGGTTACTTAGAATACCTTTCGCAAAAGTTGATAGTCAATAAAACAATTACTACATTTGCGAAAATAACAAATCGAATTGCGAATGAATAATAATGATTTGATGGATTTTCAAAATTATGCCATTTATATGAGGAATATAACACCGTCTATATGTAACAACTTAAGGAAACAAATCATAGAGCAAGTTTCGTTAATCACAAATGGAAAAAATTTTGACAAATTGAATCTTAAAATTGATAACGATTGTATAATATTACAACACACCATCTGACTTTTATTTCTACTTCACAAAAAATCTTGTTTATACAAAATTATGAGAAGAAATATCAAAACTAAAAAAGAATATAAATAAAAAGTATCACTTAAAATCTTACAAAAATGAGCACTAGAGTTGTATTTTATAATATTCATGAAGAAATAATTAGATATATTGATTCAGCAAAAGATGAAATATTAGTAGCTGTAGCATGGCTTACTGATTTTGCAATAATCAATCATTTAACAAAAAAATCAAAAAACGGAATAACAGTAAAAATAATTTTTTATGATGACCATATAAATAATAAAAATAACTTTACAGAGTTAGTCAATAATGGAGCACTAATTAGGTGTTCAAAAAACTTAATGCATAATAAATTCGCTATAATAGACAAAAAAATCATTCTTAACGGTTCCTATAATTGGACTCAAAACGCCAACAACAACTACGAAAATATTCAGATTTCAGAAGAAGAAAAAGAACTAACAGAAAGTTTTATTCATGAATTCAATAATTTATTTAACGAATCAAAATCCTCTGAAATATATTTCAAGACAAGAGAAATTCTTTTCAAAGAATACATTAACAGTAAAACATACCCATATAAATACCCTTGTTTCATACAAATAAAAAACAATTCAAGTACGTATTTTATAGCAATATTAAACCAACAAGAGCTAATCCAGTGGTATATTTTCAAAAATCCATATATAAGAAACAAAGAAGGAGGAAGAGATATCACAATAGAAAAAGAACATTATATAAATATATATGGAGATACCGAGAAAACAGAAGAATTTATATATCTGAAAGAGAAAACAGCCTCTATTTTATCAAACAAATATCTATATAAAATAAACGACAAACTAGAAATAGTATCAGAAAAAATAAAATTCACAAATCAATTATCAAACAATTTATTTTTTATCATTGAAAACGAAAATAATTATATAATAAATAGCAAAATAGAGAAGCACAAAATACCAAACTATTTTCATCCAATAAAAACAAAAAAATACTCGAATTTTTTAATTTTAGAATCATTCAATCCAACATATAAAGCTATATCAGATTTGAATGGAGAAATAATTATACCGCCATACTATGAAGACATAAATATAGACAATAATAAAATAACACTCATTGAATATCCCATATTCGAATTAGGCAATATCATAAACACTATACCGAAAAATCTCAAAAAAATAGAACAAATAATAAACCTAAAAAACTTTCAAAAATCAGACCTAAATATCTTTTATAATCCAGAACATACACTTCAAAACAACCAATTAGAAAACTTCATTTACCTATCAGAAAAATCTGGAAAATGGGCTGAAATATACATAACTTTAAAGAATACTATAAAACAAACACACAAAGATGATTTTCTAAAAATAAAATCAAAATTCGATGATGTAATAATTCCTATTCACAACAAAAAGGACATTATAAATAAAATAAAAATAGAAATAGAAACAAAAAAATCAGAAAGAGAAAAAATATATCTTCAAAAAAGAAAAGAATATAATGATAAAGAATTCAACAAACTTCTTACTATGGCTATAATATCCTTATTAGGCATGATATTTATAACATTAAGCGGTTGTTAAAAATGAAAGGCTATATGTTGGTACGATTTTTGCAAGATCTCTCACAAACGATCACTCTACGAAAGCCTAAGCAGATATTACGGGTAAGCTTTCCAGATGGAAACTCTATCTGTTATAACAATGCGACAACCACTTACATTAAAGTTCTCAAACTAATTGGAGTTGAAAGGTTTCCTGAGATCAAACTTGAAGTGGGACATTTACCTCTGATCTCTAAAACAGAACATCCAAAATATAAAGGGTATATGAGACATATCACCGATGGATGGTATGTCAATATACAAAGTGACACCCAACAAAAGTACCTACAACTACGTTCTATTAATGAGATATTGAAGCTCAATCTAAAAATAGAAATTGGGACTGATCTTCAAATCACCAATAAAAGTACCACAGAAAAACAAAAAAAATCAAAAAGTAGCTTGCTAGTCCACTTTCCTGATGATGAATTCATTGCAGGCGACAATCCTATAGATACATTCATTCAATCTATTTGGAAAATTAGAATAGATAAACTACAACGTAAAGGATTAAACATAAATGAGAAATCTTTAATAACTAGAAATAAATTATACAAAGGACAAATACAAGTAGGAATATATCAATGGTTAACTATACCAAACACAACTAAAGATAAAGCCAAACTACTTCATATAATATCTTCAATTATGCATATTGATTTAAAAATAACAATTTTGTAAAAAAACAGAATCAATATCAGAAGAACAAGATCTATAAAACTTAATATTTATGAACAATAACAATCCATACATACAATATATAGAAGCTCATCTTGAACTTCAGAAAAAATTCAATCAAATCTGGATAGAACGCTTCTATCAAAATAATAGGATCCAAGAATATCTCGTAAAATTTTATGTACTAAAACATGATGACACATACATCGGTATTGTAGAATCAGAACGTCCATATTCTGCAACTTATTTATACTACTTCCCTTGTAGATATATAAATCTATGTTGTTATATCTACAGACAAGATTTTGCAGAGCCTTATATCAACAGAGATTATAGCAAAGAAGAAAAAGAAGAATTACAGCATTTAATAAATATGAAAGACAAATATGGAATAGAGCAATTTCATGACGAGCATTTGAGACCCATAAAATATCGGTATTATTTCAAGAACGAAATAAAGCATACTAATATTCAAGAGTGGTCTAAAGATTTAGAAAATAATATACAAAGGACAACAGTAAAAGAAAAATACAACACTAATAACACATCTCTAAATGACATTTTTCATGTTTTAGAAGAATATTTTGATTTTCAATCCTTAATATCAAAACTTTTAAAAGAAGAAAAATGCCAAAAAACAGACATAAACACACAACCCAAAAAGAAAAATAAACAAAAAAAGACAACAAGTAAATCAAAAAAAGCAGCACCACCAAAGTATGATCCTAAAACATATTTCAATAAAAGCATTGAAGAAGTTGGAAGATTATTATCGGTAAATCCATTCAGACTACAAACTATTCTTAATAATAGGAACAAGTTAGGCATCGAAAGTACTAAGCACATTCTTTCCACAGAGGAAATAAGTTTATGTAAAAACACACTTACAGAACTTTTTTTCATCAAGATAAAAGATAAAAAATCAGGTTTTCAACAATAAAAAATATATGAGACAAGAACTCACATCATTGATTTTCAATAGTTTTATTTCTTAACTCTATATAAAACTAATAAATATCTAAAAGGAATTACTTGATTTGCAAAAAGTGTCAGAGAGTGTCGTTAAAGGTTCTCTTTTCTAATTTTAAAGACTCCGAATGTTTACCTTTCAGTTCTAATTTCTATTAATCAGTAAAATAAAACATTATAATAGTATGGATATAATAAAAAATCTATTTGACTGGAATAAAAAGAAAGAAGAGAATGCAAACAATCCCCAGAAAACCAGTGGGGATAGCCTAGAGTATCCTAATAGTAACGGCATCAAGAAACTTCAGACAAGAGAATCCGCACGGCAGATTCTTTCTGAGGATTTTCCTAGACATGAATGGCCCATCAGTGGCAGATGGGGATATACCCAAGAAGATGCGGTCGTTTTAAAAGTAGATAATGAAGGTGATGGCGTTGCTCTAGAGTACAAATTTCTACAATACCGCTCTTTTGAGGAAGGCATTGTATTTCGTCCGAAAGGATATAGACTGACAGGTTTTAGATTTGCAATGAGGAATCAAGCTTTATGCAAAAATAAATGCAATTTATAAATGAAACAGTTTCTATCAATTCTCATCTTCTTATCCTTTCTTGTATGCAGTACAAATGCACAAGAAACTCAGCGTCCCGAATCTTACAATTACAAACAAGGAGTCGAGGCTTTGCAAAATAATGATCTGGAAAAAGCACTGGAGTTTCTAAACAAAGAACTACAGGAACATAAAGATAACGGATATGCCTTCGTATGGCTCGCTGTCATCAGGAACTATTTAGAAGAGTATGGAAAAGCTTTGACAGCTGCGAACTCATCAATCAGGTATATCCCCAAAGAGGATTCTGTATTCAGAGCCTTGGCTTTCAGTACCAGGGGTGATGTCTTTTTAGCCTTGGAAGAAAAAGAGAAAGCACTGGCAGACTATTCCTCTACCATAGAAATATTACCCAATGCAGCTGGCGGTTATGAAAAACGAGCAGAGTTCTATTTTACAGAGAAAAAATATAATCTCTCAGACAAAGATTACCAGCGAATAATCGCACTAGATCCGGGAAGAACAATGGGATATATGGGACTGGGAAGAAATGCTAAAAAGCAGGAAAAATACGAAGAGGCCATTAGCCAATTCAATTATGTCATTAAATTAGCCCCAGACTATGCGCAGGGATATTCTTTTCGGGCCGAAAGTTATATGTTTTTGAAAAAATATAACGAAGCGATGGACGATGTGATCACGGCATTGGATATAGACAGGGATAAAAAGGCATTCTATTTGCTGCAAGACTTAGCGGATTCCGCACAAACAATCGTCACCGCTAAACTCAAAGTACAAATAAACAAACATCCAAATGATTATTATTGGCCTTATTGCCTAGGAATCATCCATGAAAGATCCGGTCAATACCCTATTGCCATAAAATATTACAAAACAAGTTTATCAAAAGAGATAAGTGATGTTATATGCGAACGAATCGCCGATTGCTTAAATGAAGCCGGAGATTATAAACAGGCTTTGGCATATATAAACCAAGCCATCCAACTGGATTCTACCTATAACTACTATTTCATGCAAAAAGCGAATATAGAATATAATGCCGGTATGACTAAAGAAGCGATCGCTGATTTAGACAGGTATATATCAAACGAACCGGATCATTATTCCGGCTATTATCGCAGAGGATGGTTCAAAGATAATACAGGAGATATGGATGGAGCTATCGAAGATTATACAATGTCTATAGTCTTAGAGCCTGCATATGCGTACGCATACATGAACAGGGGTATCTTATATTGGAAGAAAAATAACAAAGACGCAGCTGTCGCTGATTTCAAGAAAACAATCGAGTTGGATACGGTACCTAACGATAATTCTTCCGCTCAATACGCCTACTTATATTTAGGACAAATAACCGAGGCTAAAGAATGGATGAATAAAGTCCTAGAAAAAAGCACAGATAAAGGCAACTATTATGATGCCGCTTGTCTTTATTCTGTCATAGGAGAAAAGGAACAAGCCATTGACTACCTAAGACTGGCATTCGAAAAAGGGTTCAGGCGCTTCGCCCATATTGAGCGAGACAATGACTTGAATAACATCCGTAAGCTTCCTGCCTTCAAGAAACTCCTTGATAAATATAAGCGTAAGCACTTACAAGAAGTACAAGATTTATCAGATAAAGAACAACTTATAGATAACTACATCGTGAATAATTATAAACCGAATAAATAACAAATTAATCTCATTTTATCATGCTTTACCCTTTTATCATTTACATCATCGTCGCTTTTTTAACAGGTTCTCCCATCTGGCCATTGATGTGTATCGCACATCCGGGACCTTTAGAATCCATCGCTTTGGGCTTATTGATTTGGTCATTTTGGTGGTAACAGAACCCAATGGAAACATAATTAAAACAAACACATCATGAGTTTCTTCAATAAATTTTTCTCACAACGAACAGTGAATATAATAATCGGTACCTGTATTTGCGTAATTATTATATTAATGACGCTATATTTTCTAGAAGTAGCCTTATTTACCGATTCGAGTTTTAGAGGGGCACCGCGAACAGATACTTGGAAAAGTAGATTTGAGCGATACTCCGAATATATAGGCAAAGAAGAAATCACACTCTCTTGCGACACGGTACAAGGAGAAATCTTCGGATTTAGGAATCAACTAATCATACCGATAATAGAAATGAAACAAGATTCTTTAGGAAAACATCAAACCGTATTAAACTTTTCTGTCTCAGAAATAGACGCCCCTGTCAATAAACTTCTTTTTCCTGAAGGGTTACGTATTTATCAGCATAAAATAGTCAGCGTAGGCCATATTAGGCTTTGGGTTATCGAGGCAAAAGATTGTTTTTATATCTTCGATGAGAGAAAAGAGCAACCAGTTCAAGCAGAATGTCAATCTCCATTTTCTTTGATATTCCCCGAAGAAGAGCCTCTCACATCGGAGATTGAAAGCGAAGAGGACAATAGGGATATTGAGAAGCAAAAGAAAACAATCAACAACCCCTACTCTTCTTTTAGCCTAATAAACAACCATTTGCTCATACAAGCTAAATCCAATAAAAATAATCTATATTGGCTTTACGACATGGGAAACGGAACAATCCGATCTATTAATCAGAATAATACAAATAAATAAAAACACATGGACGATTCTATCATTCCATTCGTCCTGCCTACGGATAAAACCAAGAATATCATTAAGGTAATCGGTGTGGGCGGAGGTGGCGGAAACGCCGTACACAATATGTATAAACAAGGTATCAAAGACGTGTCTTTCGCTATTTGCAATACGGATAGTCAAGCACTTTGGAAATCGGACATTCCGGTAAAAGTCCAACTAGGAAAAACCGGATTGGGAGCCGGAGGTAATCCGGAACGGGCTAAAATAGCCGCACAAGAGAATACGGATGATATCAAACTATTATTTAACGATAATACTAAAATGGTATTCATTACCGCCGGAATGGGAGGAGGAACAGGCACCGGAGCCGCTCCTATCATCGCTAAGCTCGCCAAAGATATGGGACTGCTTACGATCGGTATCGTGACTATCCCATTCTATTTTGAGAAACGCCCTCAGATAATTAAAGCACTGGAAGGGGTATCCGAAATGCGGAAGAACGTAGATTCCCTATTGATTATCAACAACGAACGTCTAAGAGATATTTACACAGATGGTATCACCACCGCAAAAGACGCTTTCGCCAAAGCGGATGATATCTTAACCACCGCTACGAAAGGTATCGCTGAGATCATCACAATTGTCGGAACCATATCTTGTGACTTTTGTGATGTGGAAACGGTCATGAAAAACGGAGGAAACGCTCTTATGGCTATCGGCAGGGCAAATGGAGAAAAGAGGTTACAAAAGGCTATCATAAACGCTTTGCATTCTCCTTTATTGAGCAATAGCAACATTGAGAACGCAAAAAAGATCTTGTTCATCATTTACACAAGCGAGGAACACTCCTTATTGATTGAAGAATTTGATGAGTTGGACGCTTTTATGGAAGAATTGAATCCGAATATAGAAGTAATATGGGGATTGTATGATGATAACTCGCTTGATACGGACGTAAAGTTTACAATTATCGCCACAGGCTTTGAAACTGAGGAAAGAGTCAACTCTGTTCCGGAGGAAAACAAAGAACAGAAATATGGCGAGATGATCGATAGGCTTTACGGCAAAAGGAAGAAACAAGAGCCCCCACGTATCAGCAAGCCTACTATACAGTCTCCTCAGGAAGAATCGAAGGAGTCCAAAGAAGCTTCGGAACCTATCGATTCCACTATAGATATAGATAGCCCCATAGCCTCACCCTATAAACCAAGCTTAGCGGAACGCCTATTACAAAGATTTGGGAATATTATCGATGAAATGACGAGAGATGAATAAACTTCACAAAACTCTAGAGTAATCTGAAAAAGAGAACTACTTCAATGAATTTGAATTTTATCTACAGAATTTCAAATCCAGACAGCACAAAGCCTGAAGAAATACTAAAGAATTATATAAATATCCTCTTATCATTTAATGATAGTGTTGGAGTAAATCAGTTACAAAGTCTACTTACTCTGAACAATTAAATTTTTTAGACGCTTCCCTTGTTTTAGTTTTACATTATCACTAATTAGAGCTAGAACAAGGAATGAGTCTAAAAAATATTTAATTAAGAGATAGCCTCTTTTAAAAGTTCTCTCCTTACCAACATAAAGGAGATAAATAACGTACACAACTCCGCCACCGGTACATTATACCAAATACTTTGGATGCCGAATAAAGAAGGATAAACGATAATACCAAAGGTTACGAATACCAAGCTACGCAGCATAGAGATAATAACCGACAGCTTAGCGTTGCCGATAGCCGTGAAATAACTGGAGGCCAATATATTCAGCCCACTCATCAAGAAGGTGAAGCAATAAATCGTTATGCCGTAATTAGCGATCGCCAAAGCGTCCAGAGCCTCTCCTCCCTTAAAGAAAAAGGACGTGATCTGTTGCCCGAAAAAGAATAAGATGGCGAATAACGTTATACCTATCATAAAATTAACACGCCCTGCTAATCTCAGCACTTTCTCGATCCGGTCCAATCTTCCTCCCCGAAATTATAACTGATAATCGGTATAATTCCATCGGATATCCCTAAAAATACCGTGGTGGCGATAAACAGGATATAGTTAATCGCCGTAAAGGCGGCGACTCCATCCTCTCCTAAATATCGCATCATCGTTATATTGAACAAAAAAATCGTGATTCCGGCAGATAGCTCGGATATTCCTTCCGAAGAGCCATTGTATAACGCATTCCAGACCAAAGGCCAACGGAAACGTCCTCTTTGTACCGCTACGACTTGCCCTCGCTGGAACATCCGGGGAATATTGAACAGTGCTCCCAAGGTAAAGGCCAAGCCTGTAGCCAATCCCGCCCCCTTAATCCCTAAACCCATTACCGGGATAAACAAAAGATCCAGACCGATATTAATCAACACCGTACTTCCCATTACGATCATGGCATAAAGCGGATGCCCCATTGCCTTAATCATATAATCTCCTAAGAACATCAATGATAATAAAGGGAAAAACGGGACAAGGGAACGAATATAATCCACGGCTCCCGTAACCAATACGTCATTCGCACCTAACATACGGGCGATATCTCCGGCGAATATATAAATCAACCCGCTAATCAAAACGGATATTCCTCCAAGAAACAAGAACAAGGTAGTTATAGCGTTATTCGCCTCTTGCCGATCCGAACGTCCGAGGTTTATACCGATCAAGGTCTGGCACCCTACTCCTATCACGATAGACAAAGCCGTCATCAAACTATAGCAAGGTAAGATCAGATTCACGCTGGCCAAAGCGTTCGCCCCGACAAACCGCCCTAATATCACACCATCGATCACCGACTGAATCCCGAGGAATAATAGACCGGCTACTCCCGGTATCGTATATTTCAGAAATAGTCTTGAAATCTTTTGGGTTAGTAAACCACGCTCCAATTCTTGGCGATGGATCGCCTTTTCTCCACTCATTTTCATAGTATCCACTTCACGTTTTTAACGACGCGAAGGTATGGCTATTGAAAACAAGAAAAATTACCCTATGATAAATAATGACTTTTCCCTATTTTTTTACGGAAGCACGGATACGGCTCAATGACTGTGGAGTTATCTGTAAATAAGAGGCGATATGTTTCAAGGGTAGTTTCAAGATCAAGTCCGGACGGGTTTTCAGCAATGACTCATATTGTTCACGAGCTTCCATCCAGCTATCGTTTATAAAATAGTTCTCATATTCCCGAAGATAGTAATCTTATATTTTCAACCCCCAATTGGCCAACTCAAGGGAGCTCCGGCATAGGTAATCCAATTTCGTTTTCGGTATTCTCAATAATGTCGTATTCTCCACCATTTGAACATTATAGGCGGAGATATTCCGATAAACAAAATTGATCACCTCGCTATCTGAGGCGAACCATAACGAGATATCTTTCCCCTCACGCTCCACGAAAGCCCGGACCAATCCGGTTTTCACGAACCAAACAAACGGATCTCTTTCTCCCTCCCGAATCGATAATTCTCCCTTAGCAAAAGAAACCTCTTTCATTTCTTCCAACAGCTGCCCCACGATCTCATCTGATAAAGGAGACACCTGCCTTAATTGTTCTACGAACTGATCCATAATCATTCATTTATCTTATATCCGTAAAGATATAAAAAAAGTGCGATCCCAAAAACAAAGGTAATTTTGAAGGTTTGCGGATTCCAGTGATTTTACGTAATTCTGGAAGACTTTTATAACCTCTTTATTTATAAGAGGTTTGAAAGGAAGGATAAAATAGAGGTAACGAATTGGCAACCGTGTCTGTTTCTGCGATTTGCTGTGAGTTGCTATCAATGTCACTCGTCTTGATGCAAAAGTAGCAATAAAAATCGGAAATATATCAAAACGTCCCATGATTTTTATCGCAGGACGTTTTTTATAATCACTAAATAAATTTGTTTCAGTAGGGATATTTAATTTCTGCGAATTACGGGTTATGATTGCTCAAATTTATACTTCAATCCATATTCTTCCAGTTTGACGTACAGTGTTGTCCGTCCTATTCCGAGCAATTCAGCGGCAACCTTGCGGTTCCCGTTTGCCTGCTTTAACGCACGTAAAATCCGTTCCTTATCCTCTGGGTCATTGCGCAGTGCGAAGCTGACAGGTGAGTTAGGTTTTGTTACGGCAAGTTCCAGATGTTCTTTCGTGACAAGTCCCGTTTGCGCCTGCAACACCGCACCCATGATTTTCTGCCGAAGCTCACGGACATTGCCCGGCCACGCATGGGTCAGCAATGTCTTGCGGGCTTCTCCGTCAAAGCCGATGACATCGCATTCCAGTTCCCGGTTCGCAATTTCACGGAAGAACTCTGCCAAAGGCATGACGTCCTCCTGACAGTCGCGCAACGGCGGAACGGTTATCTCGAAGTCATGCAGACGGTACAACAAGTCCTGCCGGAAACGCTTTTCATGGACCGCCTTCTCCAGATCCTCGTTGGTGGCGGCGATGATGCGGACATTGAAACTACGGTCAGATTTGTCACCTACCGGACGGTATCTCCGTTCCTGTATGGCGCGGAGTAGCATCTGCTGGGTTTCCGGTGCGAGGTTGCCCACCTCGTCCAAGAACAGCGTGCCGCCTTCCGCCTCATGGAAATAACCTTTCTTGGCACTGTCCGCACCCGTGAACGCCCCTCTGACGTGTCCGAAGAAAGCCGACGGCGCAAGTTCTTTGGTGAGCGAACCGCAGTCCACAGCCACAAACGGCT
>OJNQ01000403.1_pt1 | contig 32709 bp, 30 predicted proteins | sample 1597621 | NCBI WGS metagenome assembly OJNQ01 (sample SAMEA2452137, study PRJEB22498) | human gut metagenome | reverse complement strand
ATTGCCTCTCCCGGTATTTCTCTCGTTTCGACAATTTTCTTGCCGTCCTCCTCCCGTTCGGTTGTTTCCTTTTTCGACTTGTTTTCCTTATAAATGCAGTACGTATGGCCGTAATAACCGCTCAGGTCATTTCTCTTATCGGCCTCTTTCAGGCATTCCAAAATATTTTTTTCGGCATAATAATGGCATTCGCTGGCAAACATTCTCTCGCCGGTTACAGCACAGCTATCAATATGGATTTCTCCCGCGTTAATTTTCTCGTTGTCCAGAACTGTCAGGACGAAACGATAATTTCTGTTAATTTTCATTACTGTTATATTACTCCATCATTACTTTTATTGCCCATTCAAAGCCTGTTATTCTCTCAGCCCATACAGCTCTGTCTTGTTCGCCTCTCCCGGTAGTTGCTATAATTTGGCTCTCCCGGTCTGTGCTGTCGATTGTTACTATGTTGCCGTACTTGCTATAAGTTATTTGGCAACCCAGTTCCGTAGCCTTGTCGATTAAGGCTTTCCACTGTTTGTCGGAGTATTCACTCCTGTAATAGTTCTTTGTCATAATTCTACTGTTTTATTTATATTGCTAATATACCAATTTTATTTTAACCGGAAAAATTTATTTGGTTAATAAATATTGGATATTCGTTAATAACCATTAAATAAATTATTATATATATACCCGGTTTATTTTCGATATACAAATATACTCATTTTATTTTAACCGGAAAAAGTTACATATTAAAAAAGTGTTAAGAAACCTGGATATGGATATTAAAAAATGTCGGCTATTTTATACCTGTTAGCTAATAAAATAATTGAAACCTGAAAATATATTTGATTAGGAAGTGTTAAAGTTTCGTTAAACCTTGTTGGAGGAGAGGCTATGAGCCTGTCTCTGGCTTGGAACCTGAAAGTTATTTTAGCTAAGAGTTGTTAACAGGCTGATAGCCTTAATGCTTCTTAACGAATCAAACCATAATTAGCGAATGAGACTGTCAGACTTAACGCTTTTTAACCAAATAAATTTTTATATTTCGAAAATTTTGCCCATGTGGAAATTAGGCCCCCTGCCGCAGTGCCTGGGTGCCCCTTATATATAGTATATAGAGCCATGTCCATAGGCAGAAAAATTTTTGGCTTCAAATCATTCTCGCAAATTGGGATTCAAATCATATATAAGTATGAGCAAGGCCCAGAGGCTCATAAATTCTCATTCTTGCATACATTCTCGCAAATATCTATCTAGGCCCTTAGACTTAATAGGGAATTGACAAAATGACATTCTCGCAATAAAGAATAAATGCTCAGAAATAATTTTCAAAGAAACAAAATAAACATGCAAAATCAAAGGGGAGTTTCTCAATAAATGATTGATTTTCAATAAATTAGACACTAATAAACAATATAAACAATAAATATATAAAAGAGATAAAATAGATTTGAAATAGTGATATGTGAATAGATAAGCTTATCTATTCACATATAACAGTATAAGACTTCGTAGAAGAGTTAGGGATGATTGTTTCTGTGCCCTTTAATTTCTATTCACTAATTAAGTTTGATAAAATATTGATTTTCAATTAGTTTTATTTTGTGAAGTAGAAACATGGAAAAACTAAAACCTCATTTTCTATTCACTAACTAAGATATATGTCTAAATACCTGTGAAATATGATATTAAAAAGTTAATAATTCACTAGTATAAAAAATGTTAATTTTTGATTTTTAGCCTGCGAGAATTTTTACTTATCGGCCTTTATAACTATATTTGCAAAAACATTAAAAATATACGCATGATACGAATAGGTAAATACAAGTACTTAGTAGACTTACAAGAAGGTTCTAATATTGATTCCGTAAGCGCTTATTTTATACTAGAATTTGAATATGATAATAAATTCTATGTTGGCTGGACAGGGGAAACTAATTCAGTTTCTGTAAAAAATAAAATAGATAGGCTTATATACAATGCGTTTCACAACGTCTCACGGCTATCAAAAAATAATCCGGGCCTTGTAAAAGCAATAATAGAAAGCAAGTATATAACGGTAACAACAGAAGAAATTCCTTTCAATTTGCTATTATTACCAAATAGTTTATTGAATGCATACTCAAGAATGTATGAATTGATAGATGAATATACAGCCTATGCACCATACGGGCATAATATAATAAACAGTTTAAATAGATGTGCCGCAGAAAAAGCGATTATACCAGGATATGCTGCAAAATGGGAAATACCAGATACAATACGTAAATCAGGAACAGATACTATACGCAGTTATCCACATAGAGCTGTGTATCAGTATACTAAGATAGCAGAAAATACTTATAAATTTTATAAAAGGTGGGATTCTATAAAAGAATACGTAAATTCAACGCCAACAAAAGTCAACCCAAGCGCCATATATATGTGCTGTAATGGTCAACGAAGAATAGCCTATGGTTCTGTATGGAGATTTAATAATGCAGATGATATAATAACTATAGAGCCAGACCTTAGAAAAGCAACAGAGTATAGGCAATTACAAAACCAAATAAAGAAAGATATAATATTAGAAGAAAAAAGTAAAACTATATTAGATAAACAGCAAAAATATAATAGCCAATATGAAAACAGATAGAATAGCAAAAGACTTATCAGATATATTGCCAGACAGGCCAATAGTTCCTGGAATGTCTAATCCAGACACATCCAAACTCGTAGAACAAGAGGCCACGCGCATCAAATCAAAACAAGATGCAAAGGAATTGGCTCGTATTAAGTATCTTGAAAAGCAGAAACTTAAAAATCTTCAAGCTAAACAAGAAAAACGTCAATCGCTAGCAGAAGAACTCGGTGTGGAAGAAATACCAGATGGCCAAACTGAGTTTCAAGCCAAACGCATCATGGAGCAGCAAAAACGAGTTGAGGCTATTGAGGCACTTGAGGCTCAGACTGTAGAGCCACTTAAAGCGACTGAGTTAGCAGAACGCCATGACTCGGGCAAAGGCTCATATTCATCAGCTATACGCTCAGCACTTCAGTTACAAGGAGCATCAAGGCCTGAAATAACAAAGCTTCTTACTAGCCTTAATATCAATTTAAGTGTTCAGCTTACAAAGCAGGACACAGCTAATTTATTGGCTTGTTTATTAACATGTAACCACTCGCAGCTACAAGCCTTAATGACTAATAAAAAAGTGCCGGTTGTAATAAAAACTGTAATTAAGCGCCTTATTGAAGACGAAAAGCTAGGTAACATTGAAACTATAGAAAAATTATGGGATAGAATATTTGGAAAAGGCCAAATGCAACTTAATCTACCTGAACAGCAACAGCTCCAAACAGGTATTATTCCCAATGTGCCTGTAAGTCGTGAAGCGTATATTGTCATAAGGGATATTTTAATGAAATAAACCAATAAATATTTATAAATATGAAAGTAGTATATACAAAATGGTTTCCATTTGGGCCTTACCATACAATTAATCTGTTTGGTATTCTATTTACAAAAAGAAACTATCTAACTGAAGATACCATAATGCATGAGCTAATACATACTGCTCAAATGAAAGAGATGCTGTTTATCTTTTTCTATTTATGGTATGGCATTGAATATATAATTGTGCGATTTTTTCACAAAAAGCAAAATGATGCATACCACGATGTGAGCTTTGAAGAAGAAGCGCACGATAATGCGTATAATTGGAATTATCTTGAGACTCGTAAGCATTATGCCTGGTTTAAGTACATAAAAATTAGAAGCAATAAATGATATGGAATCATTAAAAGAAATGCAAGAAAAAGCAATAGACGCTACTAAGCCCGGAACTGTAAATCCTAAAGAGCTTCTTCAGCTTGAATTGTTAACATCTTTTGAGAAATATACTAAAGTGATGTTTAAAGCCCAATACCACCGCTCATTTATAGTCGCAGAACATCATAAGAAAATATTCAAAGCATTACAAGATGTGGTTGACGGCAAAATTACCCGCCTTATAATTAATATTGCTCCCAGATACGGGAAATGTGTTAGTAAAGATACCCTTATTACGCTTGCTACAGGTGAGCGAAAAAAAATAGCTGATATACTGCCAGGAGATAAAGTGCTATCATTCAAAGATGGTAGAGCAGTTGTTAATAGCGTTATTGCTACTGAGCCGGCATATAAAGACTGCTATGAAATTACTATGAGGTCAGGTCGGTCAGTTGTATGCAGTATTGACCATCCTTGGAGAACACCGTTCGGGTATGTAAAATCTAATAGGCTTAAAATTGGAGATAGGATATTTGCACTAAAAAAAGAGTTAGACGGCGTCGAAACATTATCAGACGCGGAGATTATACTAATATCAATGATGCTGTTTGACGGATGTTGTACAAAATCTGGTAAATTAGGATTTACTAACATAGATAAATTAGCGGTAAATGCTGTTATAAAGGCTGTTAATGAACTCGGAGGTGAGGTCAAGCATTATTCTTGTACCGCAGATTGTCAATATACCATATTAGGCGGAACTAATGGCGTAATAAATAACATTTTAATAAAGCATAAATTAGTTGGAAATAACTCTTATACTAAAAGAATCCCATTAGGAATATTTAGTACTTCTATGCGACAAAAATATGTGTTTTTAGGAATGATGATAGCGACAGATGGTACTATAAAAAAGAATGGTCAGTTGTCTATAGGCCTAGCAAACAAAGGACTTGCTGAGGATATTCAATATCTGTTATCTACTATGAAAATCCCATCAACTTTAGGATTTTATGAAAATGAAAAAGCTGGTATATGGAATGTTGCAATATCAAGAAGATATTCTCAAAAATTATATCCGCATTTGAATTTTTATGGAAAAGCAGATAAAGCAAAAGAATACATTTTACAGCCTTCTAAAATAGAACGTACATGCACATACCCGTATTCTATAATAAAGAATGAAGGCCTTTACAAAATGATACACTTTGATTTAGGGTATAAATCAGTTGGGCCAAATAGGAATATGTCAGAAGATACATTTAGAGAATTAGTGGAAATTTTTCCTGATAATCTTACGAGATATTGGGCTGAAGATTTCTATCCTGATGAAATTGTTAGTATAGAAGAAGTAGGAAAGCATGAATTAGTTCATATTGAAGTATCTGGCGATAAAAATTTTATAGCCAATGGACTCGTATCACACAATACAGAATTAGTTATTAAGTCGTTTATATCATGGTGCTTTGCCTTGAACTCGAGGTGCAGATTTTTGCATTTGTCATATTCAGATATGCTCGTGAATGACAACTCAGATACTGTTCGTAATATAATGAGTGAAGAACTATATAAAACGCTCTTTCCTAATTCAGCTCTTGCATCTGAGAAAGGTTCGGCTAAGAGATGGAAAACTAAAGCGGGAGGAGAACTCTATGCAGTATCAACACAAGGCCAAGTAACTGGATTTGGTGCAGGAGCAGTAGATGAAGAAATAGATAAAATGGATGGAGGCAATGACATATTTGTATTTGATGACCATACAAATGAAATGCTTAAAATGATAGATGCCAAAACCAATATATTTCAAGGCGCAATTATGATTGATGACCCATTAAAAGCCGACGATGCAGCATCTGACCTTATACGAGAGCGCATAAACCAACGTTTTGAAAATACAATACGTAACCGTGTTAACTCGCGTAGGACGCCTATAATTATAATAATGCAAAGGCTGCACGAGCATGACCTTTGTGGTTATTTGCAAGAAATCGAGCCTGATGCATGGACTGTTTTATCACTCCCTGTTATACAAACAAACCCTGAGACAGGAGAAGAATATGCTCTTTGGCCAATGAAGCACAATCTTGAGGAGCTATATAAACTACGAGAGATTAACCCGGTAGTATTTGAGACGCAGTATATGCAAAATCCAATTCCTACTGAGGGCCTTATGTATCACGAGTTTAGAACATATCAAAATATAGAATTGCCATCAGGCTCTAAAGCTAATCAAAGGTGGTGTTACGTTGATACAGCTGACACTGGATCTGACTATCTGTGCGCGATATGCTTCATAAATACACCAGAGATGCTATATGTAATTGATGTGTTATATACGCAGCTACCTATGGAGAAGACTGAAGTGATGTTGGCCAAAATGCTTACAGAAAACAGCATATCTGAATGTCTTATAGAGTCTAACAATGGTGGTAGGCAGTTTGCTACAAATGTAAAGCGTATTACAAGAGCTACTTTGCATAATTTCAAAACAGCCATAAATACTTTTACACAGACAAAAAATAAAGCTGCTCGTATTTTTTCAAATTCAGCTCTTGTTAACTCAGATGTAGCGTTTCCAGAAAATTGGGATAAAAAATGGCGTGAATTCTATAATGCTATTACAACTTATCGTAAAGATAATAAGAGAAGAGCCACCCACGATGATGCGCCAGATGCGCTGACCGGTGTGGTAGAGATGCGTAACAGGAAAGCCGGGAGAAAGAAGATTTCATTGAGAAATTGAGTTAAAATTCATATTCTCGCATTATTCTCGTAATTTCTAGGCTTCTAATTATATATGAATGACTAAATTATAAGCCTTGAATAAATATAATGCGAGAATGACATTAAATAATGCCTGATTAAAAAAAGTTAAAAGCTGTACAACTTATATATAAATTTAGTATATTCGCATTGTGGAGAAGTCAATTTAAAACAAAGTACAGGTAATTCGATGCAAGTTAAGGGAAGCTGCTCGATAGTATTAACAATAAAAAAGCATTAAAAATATGGGATTAAATTGTGGATGCCCTATTGGTGCACATATTGCTGACCTTACGATTGAAGAATGCAAGGAAAGCATGGGGCAAATTCAAAAAGTTGCATTCCAGCGTATCTACAAGACAGCTGGGACGTTGAATGCTGTTGAAGACCCGACTAAGAAAGCATCGTTTTCCACTTTGTTTTCTGCGGCCGATGGTTCTAAGATGACAGTTTCACCGTATATTCAAGGACCTACTACTGAGGCTGGTGCTGCTCGTACTTTTGGTTCAGGTAACCAGGTTTTAGGTGGTATTCCTATTACAGTTGGTCGTGAAGCGACTACCTTCACTGGAACTATTTATCAGGAAAACCAAAAAGTTATTGCGCAGATGAAAGAATATCAGTGTGAAACTATTGGTGTTTGGCTGATTGATGAAAATGGTAGTCTTGGTTGCTTGGTAGATGACCTCGATAAGCCTACTAAGTACATGCCGATTCCTATTTATAGTTTCTTCGTAGGCGACAAGTCACTTGGTGGTTATGAAGAGCCTGATAGCAATGCTATTAGTTGGTCTTTTGTTCCTAACTGGAGTGATAAATTCTGCATCATTAAGCGTGAAACTATGGGCTTTAATCCGTTGACCGATTGGGTTAATGTCACATCAGTTGGAGGTTAGGGAGGAGATTTCAGCTCCGATTTTAGCTCTGATTTTGCTATAGGCCAAGCTGTAGTTAGCGATATATTAAGAGTTGTTGGTGGAACTAAGTTTGCAAGTTATAAAAACAGTGCAGAACAGCCACCGCAAGTTCAGTCTATAGTATATATAGGCAAAGATTTAACGCCACAGCGAGTATCAACTTTAGATTTCAATATAGAAGATTCTAATTTTGAGGCCCATGCCAATGATGAGGAATTAATTTCTAAAATTGAGAAGTTGAAGGTTTCCAAAGAACAAGTAAAGGACTATAAACCGGTAGTTGGTAAAGCTTTAACGTTTAATATAGCGATTAATGATGAAAAAGAAAAAAGAACAAACCGTAACATTGGTTGTGCCTAAATACAATATGAAGCAAGAATTCGGCATTCAACATGCCGAACGATTGCTTGATATGGGCTCAGCTCTAAACGGCGGGTGGGAACTACCTCAAGACAGTAACTATTATTACGACGAAGAAAATGGGCTTAGAATTAAATCAGATAAAGCAAATTCTGCAAAAGCCGACTAAACGTCAGACTATTCAGAAAGCTGTAAACATGCAGCGTCGTCTTAGATTTCATACTGAGACGAATGTTGCTGTATCTGATATTAACCAACCTACGACTATATTCCTTGATTGGGTAAGACAGTTGCTTCCGAAGGATAAATTCAACATATTCCTTCATCTGTTCAAATTTCCGTTGCTTACACCTGCTGTAGTTGAGGACGTCTATAGAGAACTCGAAAGAGTTTTCTATAGTCGTAACTCATCAAGCTCATATCAGTTTACTGACTCTGAGCTTGCAGAGGATTGGTCTCAGTATAAAAAGAATAACCTCAATGAGCCAGAGGTGTGGAAGACAACTGGATGGAAGAGAATGCAGGTATCGCCAAATAGTATTTTGGTAGTAGACCTTCCTCAAGTACAAACATCTTTGCGCCCAGAGCCGTATTTTTATTGGCTTGAGATTGATGCCGTAATTGATTACCAGACTTTTAGACTTGATGAAAATCAGTTTGAGTGGCTTATTTTCAAACAGCCGGAACATCGAATAGCTGTATTTGATGATACTTCTATAAGAGTATATCAGCTGAATGAGAAAAATGAAATTCAGTCACTTATTTCAGAAGCAAAGCACGATTTAGGATATTGTCCAGCTCGGTTTTTTTGGTCAACACAGCTCAATGAGAAAAATAAAGACCTTAAGAAAAATCCAATTACAAAAGAGCTGTCAAATCTTGATTGGTATTTGTTCTTCTCTATTTCGAAGCAGCATTTAGACTTGTATGCACCTTATCCTATATATAGTGCGTATGAAGCTGATTGTAATTTTGAGAATAATGAGACTGGTGATTACTGCGATGGAGGTTTTCTACGCAATGCAAAAGGCGAGTATAAAATTCTCAATGATGGAACAGTTGAAAAGTGTCCTTGCTGTAGCGAAAAGCGCATAGCTGGTCCTGGTTCATTCTTAGAAGTTCCTATACCAAATCAGTCTGAAGGTGTCGCAGATATGCGTAATCCTGTTCAGATAACCACTATCGATAAAGACTCACTTGATTATAATGTCAATGAGTGTGCAAGACTTAAAAATGAGATTGTAATTTCTGTTGTTGGTTCAGGTGGTACTGTAAGTGAAAAAGAAGCCATCAATGAAACTCAGGTAACTGCTAACTTTGAAAGCAAAACCTCAGTTCTCAATGCCTTAAAGACCAATTTTGAATTGGCACAGAAATTTGTCGAAGATACTGTTTGCAAACTCAGGTATGGAGGTGCTTTCATATCATCTTCTGTAAACTGGGGTACAGAGTTTTACGTTTTCACAGTAACAGAGCTATATTCTAAGTATAAACAAGCGAAGGAGAATGGTGCATCTAACTCAGAACTAGATGCTATATCGCAACAAATTCTTGAAGTTGAGTATCGCAATAATCCTTTGGTACTTCAGAGAATGCTCATCTTAAAGCAATTGGAGCCATATCCACATAAAACGCTGGATGAAGTGTTAAAATTGTATGAAAAAGAGTTATTAAATGAAAATTCGGTAAAGCTTAAAATAAATTTTAGTACTTTAGTCGAAAAATTTGAACGTGAGAACATTAACATAATTGAGTTTGCTTCAAATAAGCCAATGAGAGAAAAAATAGATATTATAAACAAAAAACTTTTGGAATATGTTACAGAAATTGGAACTTCAGCAGCTACAGGCACTCAGTCTTGAGGATGTTAAGTCTTACAAGAAAAAGGCCATAGAACGCAAAGCAGAACTAGAAGCTGCTAAAGCTAAAGGCGGAAAAGCTTGGACAAGCGACTTACAAGAAGAGCTTGACGAGGTAGTTCTTTTCCTAGTAGATGTTGATGATGTTATCGAAGAAAAATCATCGGCCTCGAAAACACAGGCTAAGGGTGATTATACTCCTAAGCCGGGTACTGAGAAGATGGTGCACTTGTCAATTGTGCGCGGTCGTAGGTTTAATCCAATGACTGGCAAAGAAGAGTCACCAGCATATACTCAAATGTTCACATTTGCAGAGTGGCAGCTTTTCAAGAAAACGTATAAAGGCCTTGGTTATACCATTATGGCAGCTTTGCACGACCCGTATGGAGATGCTGCAGAGTTAGTACAAAAGTAATTAACAATAAAAACAAAGCTATATGTTAACAATTGAGATGCTACGACAGAGTTCAGCTTTAACAGGCCTTACGGATGACCAGCTGAATGCAATTGCTGAGATGTCAAGAAATGATGAGAATACCGTTATAGGTACTAAAATCGGCGCATTGCACGGTCAGTATGACACTGATATTCTTGGCATTACAGGCATTAAAAAGAAAGATGGTGAAAAAAGTTACGACTATGCTAAGCGTGTACTTGGCGAGTACAAAACTAAAGCAGAGTCTGCAAAAACAATTCAAACTCAGCTTACTGCTGCTCAAGCACAGGTTGCAGAGCTCCAGTCTAAACTTGAAAAAGGAGCTGGCGATGAAACTTTGAAGCAACAGCTGAAAGATGCTAAAGCTCAAGTAACTCAGCTTCAAACTCAGCTTCAGACAAAGGAAACTGAGTTCAATACCAAAAAGGCAGAGTTTGATAAAACTATTAAGGACACGCATGTAGATTATGCTTTTCAAGCTGCTACGGCAGGTCTTAAGTTTAAGAGTGGTATTACTGAGCCTATTCAGAAGACGCTGCTCAATGCTGCAAAAGCAGAAGTCCTTGCAAAAGGTACTCCTGATTTCATAGAGGACGGCCAAGGAGGAAAGAAACTTGTTATTCGTGGTGCGGATGGTAATATCCTCAACAATCCGAAGAACAATCTTAATCCTTATACAATGCAGGAGCTTGTAATGGAAACGTCGCTTAAAGACGTAATTGACACAGGCCGTAAGCAGGCAGGTGGTGGAACAGGAGGCTTTGGGTCCGGTTCAGGCGGAATAGGTGGAACACTTGACTTATCTGGCATTAAGAGCCAAGTTGAAGCTGATAAAGCCATCGAGGCACATCTGCTTGCAAATGGTTTGACCCGCGACTCACAGGAATTTGCAGACCAGTCAATGCAACTGAGAACTGAAAACAATGTGGCAAGTTTGCCTATTAGATAAAATGGCACATCCTAAAAGATAAACGAAAAATGCTATGAGGCGTAAAAGGGTAATGCACCATATTAGCATAAGTATTAACAATTAAAAAACTTAAAAGTTATGAGTCTAGTTTTAACACGTATCCAGAACATCCGTGCGAACTCTAACCTTGATAAGTTTGAGTATCGCCCTAGTAGGTACGGTGCGCTGAACGCTTTTATGGTGCAGTCTGAAGACCCTACTGGCATCCTCACTGAGGAACTGAAGCAAAAAGCAAGGACCTCCATCGGTAACACGTTGGAAACTCCGGTGATTGACTACGATGCTGATATTACTATTGGTAGTACTCGCACCTTGACAATCGCCGACAGTGAAAACACTTCTAAGATGGTTCAAATCACATTTGCCACTTATGCATGGGGATTTACTATTGCTCCGGCAATGTACATGAACAACGAAATTGGCATTCAGAAGGACTTTGAAACCAAGATGATGAAGTACATCTATGCTTTTGCGAAAAAGCTTGATGAAGCTGCACTCGCTCAACTTGCTGCTAGCAAAACTCAGATTTTGAAGAATAAGTTGCTTTATGACTTTTCTTCTTCTAATGCTGTTAATGCTAAGTGGACAGAGCGTGAAAATGTATTTGGCGACCTCGAGGTCATGATGGGGGCAAATGATTTTTATGGCCAGTTACATATCGTAGGTGACCCTGGAGTTGAATCTATCATGCGTAAACTGCAGCAGCATGGTCTCTACAATGATGTAAACAAGCAGAATGAGTTCGGCACAAAGATTGTACACTTGACAAATAACATTGCGGCCGCTGATGGTAAATATGCTCAGGGTTATGCAGTGAATGCCGGTTCACTTGGTTTGTTAACTCGCTTCGAGCGTGACTGCTTGCTTGGAACTGTTTCCGGTGACGGTCATGAGTGGGGTATTGCTACTTTGCCTCTGTTGAACATGCCTGTTGGTACATACTTCTACGATTCTGTAGGTGACTACAATACTATCGCAGGAGTTGCTACTACTGATATGACTCGTACGCGCAAAGAGCACTATGGTTTTGCTGTCGACGTGGCCTTCTTGACCGCACATAACAGCGCACCTAACACTTTGGCAAGTCCTATTCTGGCATTCAACGTATCAAGTGAAGATGCAGTTTATGCTAAGCCTGTGGTCGTTGTCAACTCTGAAAACAATCCGGTTAATACTAAGGAGGCTTCTGCAGGAGTTGGAGGATGATAAACCGATAGCAAATCTTTGAGTTGTTATTAGCTTTGGTAGGAGGTACACTGAGCCACTAGGCGATAGTGGCCTCCTATTTTTCATTAAAAATTAAGAATTATGGTTAGAGCCAACGATATACAAGAAAAACTGTTACACCTTATTGGATGGGAGCAGAATTATGATACATCAGACTTAAAAATATCTGATGCTTTAACCGTGAGTGAAAGTGGCTTATATTTTCAACAAATTCATCCTTTGCTGACTTTGCAGAATATGTCATGTATTGCTCCGGACTTTAAGAATATCACTTTTCCAGAATACAATTCTGAAAAGGAATATAGCAAAGGCAATGTAGTTGATTATCAAGGAACACAATATAAAGCGCTTCAAAAAGCACAAGGAAAACAGCCCGATATTGAGTCTGAGTATTGGGTTGAAACCAATTTATTTTCTGAATGGCTCGAGAGCAAAACAAAAGCAAGCATTCAAAAGGCTATTGCTAGATACTGCAATGAAAAAACGGTAGAAGGGACAAATAAGCCATTATGCGAAAGTCGTACTTTGTTTGATGGAACAGGTAGATTAGTAGATACTGTAAAGAATAAGAAAAACCTAGTTGGCTTTGAAATTGTACCAGTAAGAGCAAAAGGTGTAACCGCAAAGATAAATAAAATATGCCTTCAGTTTACTAAAGCTGGAGAATATACTTTGTATCTTATGCATTCAAGTATGGATGCTCCAGTAAAGATTATAAAGCTTAATAAGATACGAGATAATAGTGCTGAATGGTTTACAGTCGATGACCTCTATTTGCCATATCAAAGTGAAGATAATGATGCAGGAGGAAGTTGGTATTTGTGCTATTTTCAGTCTGAACTTCCAGAGGGAAGTCAGGCCATTAGAAAAGATAAAGATTGGTCTAAAGAACCATGCGGCTCATGTTCACGTAGAGAATTACTTGCTTGGATGGCATGGTCTAAGTATCTTGAAATTCATCCATTTTTTGTAAATGAAGAACTTGTAGATGCAGTTAATTTCAATGATGACTTTAACGAAGATTTTGCAAAGTACCCACTTCATCTATGGGATGTTGAAAACAATCAATATACCTATGATAATAACTACGGATTAAACTTAGAAGTTACTGTAAGCTGTGATATTACAGACTTTATAGTTGAGCAGAGAATGATGTTTCAAGACATAATAGCAAAGCAAGTTGCTATAGATATGCTGAAAGAGTTTGCATATAATGCGAATGTTAGAACTAACAGACATTCTATAAATGCTTCTAGGCTTGATATATTGTATGAGCTTGACGGAGACTCTTCGTCTATGAAAAAATCTGGTCTTAACTACCAACTTGATTTAGCATTTAAAGCTATCAACATAAGTACGCAAGGCATTGACAGAGTATGTCTGCCATGCAAAAACAATGGTATAAAATATAGAACTGTATAAGTATGGCTGTAAAAAGGTATAATGCATCACTCCGCAATCTTGAATATCGTCTGCGAGCATTCAAAGATAGTTTGCCCATGCTATTAGAAGATATTGTACGTGACAAAGAAGACGTTATAGTATCTGCTATAGCAGATGACCAGTTGTATCGTAGAGGTATAAACGGTAAAGGCGAAAAGATTATGGATTATATGCCTTATACAGCCACAACAGTACGTATAAAGAAAAAGAAAGGACAACCTACTACAAGGGTTACTCTTAGAGATACCGGAGACTTTCATAATTCTATGTTTGTTGTATTTGATGCTGAAGGATTTTATGTAACAGCTAGTGATAATAAAACTCCAGAACTTATAGAAAAATACGGTGATGAAATCTTTAGGTTAACAGACAAAAATCTTACAAGAATAATCCGCTCGCATATAAGAAAAGAATTAGTCAAACGGTTAAAGAAGGCAGTGAAAAAATGAGAGAAAATTCAGTACAAATAAGATATAAAGACAATCCTGTATTACTTGACAAAATATTGCAGGATATGCAAAAGTCTCTTATGGACAGGCTTAAATGGCTTAACTATGCTTTTGGCAGAGCGTATAAGCTAGTTGAACACAGGCCAGATGGTAATAAATTTATATATCCGGCCATGTATAACGGCAATGGAGAATACGTGTCGCTTTTGCCAAATGACAACTTTGGTAATTTTTCATGGTTTGATATTTATGACCCACAAAAGATTACTGAAGTAGTTCAATCATTGCCACAATACACTTTCAGCGGGGCTATTATATTCTGGTATGACCTTAGTAGCATTTATGAAGATGAAACTGTTATGCATACAGAAGAAGTAAAAGATGAAATTATGCGAGTATTAACTACTCCGGGTCTTATTACTACGACTGGTAAGCTTGTTATAAATGATATATATGAGCGCTTTGAAAATATATACAAAGGCTATTCAATAGAGAAAATCTATAATAACTATACTTATAAAGGAGAAGGTATACAAGATATTGATAAACAATTCTTTATGTACCCTTATGCAGGAATACGAATTGAATTTACTTTAGCAACTAGAGAATTATGTCAACGGTATATTTTATAACAATGCTTTCGGCTTTAATATATATAGCCTTAGCAGCAGCATTTGCTATTTTGCTAATTGGAAAACTCGGTGTGCGTGATGAGATAATTACCAGAGCTCCTAAGCTTATTTCTCAATTATTCGATTGTGACTTTTGCTTAAGTTTTTGGACGTCGCTTATTCTCGCTATCATTCTCGCTATTTTCTTTAACGAGATGAGTATTATATTTATTCCTATCATATCAACCCCTATAACGCGAATTTTAATATGAAAAACCTGATAGTAAATAAAAAAGTCGTACGGGTATATGACAGCATAGATGAAATGCCCATTGTAAATTTCCAGAAGTACAATAAGTATTTGCTTATAGACTCTGGAATTGGCTCAGACGCAGATGATATTGATGCTCATATAACTCGTGTTGCCAAATTCATTAAAAGTAATAATGCCAAAAAAGCTTTGCAAGAACTGCAAAACATGAGGCAAAATATGTATATGGTGAACAACGAAATTTCACCAAGGTACTTAGCTTTTGCAGCTCTTATCCACAGCATAGACGGTGAAGAAGTTAATGATTTGTCAGACGATGGACTTAAAAACATATTGGTCAGGCTTAAAGAAATAAAGCATTCAAAGATTATAGACTTTTTGACTTGGCTTAAAAAAAAAGTAACCACCGAACTTGAAATGTACTTTCCAGGAGATTTTGTAAATCCAAAGGAAAAAGATGCATATGATAAGTTAAAGCAAAGAACACTTCTCGTGTTGGACTCTATGATAAATGACACAGATAACTCTGAGCAAATAGAAACCATAGATATGATAATGCTTAACATGCATTCTCCAAAATCATACATAGGAAGTGAGTCTGTTGAAATAAAATATGATAAGCAATTTGAAAGTACTTGTCTTTTGATAGCTCAAAAAACAAGCATGGATGCTAAAAAGATGACAGTACTTCAATTCTATAATGCTGTTGATAATATAAAACAGCAATTAGAAGCAGAAAGCAAGAGTGTTAAACGGCATAAAAGGAAATAATTATGGCTGAAGACGATAAGATAAAATATAGCGATATAATTGAGCCGGATGACTCGATTGAAAAGCTTGTCAAGCAACTTGGCGAGCTCAATCAGTCATACGAGACAATGGTAAATGCTATCAGAGCAGGTGCAGATAGGATTGTACATTCTCTTAAGTCTGCTAGTGGAGCTACAAGTGAAGGGCGTAAAGCTATTGATGAAGCAACAGCATCTACGTCAAGACTTGAAAGAGCTCAGAATGAGCTTAAATTAGCTTTATCTGATACAGGTAAACAGATTGCTTGGCTTAAAGCACAAACTTCAGATGCTAATAGAGCAACTGTAGAACAGCAGCGTTATATCCAGCAAGCTATATCTTCTTATGACCGTCTTAAGTCTGACCTAAAGCAAACAGTTGAGCTATATAAGTCTTTAACTGCGGCTGAAAGGGCAGATAGCGAAATGGGGCAACAGCTACTCAATGATATTCTTAATTTGAAAAATCAGATTAAGGCCCTTGATGACCAAATGAAGCCTCATATCCAAACTCTGTCTGAAGTAGAAAAGGCAGAGCAAAGATTAGCTTATTTACAGTCAGATGAAGGTAAAAGATTACTTGAGTTAAAAGCTAAGATTGCTGAGCTTACTTCTGCTAGAAAACAGCAGAAAGCTACAGTAGACCCATTAGCTCAGGCTCAAGAGAAACTTGCTTATGCTCAGTCAGAAGAAAATCAGCAGCTTAAACTCTATTCAACTCAAATACGAGAAGCAAATCAGATTACTCAATTACAAGCTACAATTGCTAATTCTGCAGAAGGTTCTTATAATAGACTTTCAGCTCAATATGCATTAAATAAAATACGACTTAATCAGATGTCTGCAGCTGAGAGAGAAGCTGCTGACTCTGGTAAAAAGCTTGAAGCTGAAACAAATGCAATTTATCAGCAGATGATAAAATTGCAAGAAGCAACAGGTAATTATAGATTGTCTGTAGGCCATTACCAAAAAACATGGGATGGCTTAGGTATTTCTATTTCTCAAGTAGTACGAGAATTACCTGCTGCAGCTGTATCGCTTAATACATTCTTCTTAGGTATATCGAATAATATACCTATGGTAGTCGATGAAATTAACAGATTACGCGCTCAGAATAAACTTTTACAAGCAGAAGGTAAAGCAACTGTAAACATAACAGGCTCAATAGTTAAAGCTTTGTTTAGCTGGAATACTGTGCTTGTTATATTGCTTACTGTATTTTCCATGTTTGGCAAACAGATTATAACATGGGTTGGTAATCTTTTCAAAGCAAAAAATGCTGTTATATCTACAACTGAAGCTCTTAATAATATAGCTAAAGAACTTGAAGATACTAATGGCAGCTACGGCAATAACATTGTAAAGCTAAAGCAATTACAGCAGGAATGGAAAAATCTTGAAACTACTGCTAAAAAAGACCAGTGGATTAAAGACAACAAATCTAATTTTGACCAGCTTGGAGTATCTGTTAATAATGTAACAGATGCTGAAAACGTATTTGTAGATAATACTGAAGCTGTAATCAATGCTCTTAAATTAAGAGCTAAAGCCGCTGCTGCTCAAAAGTTAGCCGCAGATGAATATGAAAAAGCTTTAATTGCTAGAAATAAAGCAGAAACAGAAGCAGGTAAAGGTCCATCAGGTTGGGATAAATTCAAAAACTGGTGGGTACAATCTAGTTTACGAGCTACTGATGAATTTGGTGTAGGACCATCTGCAGCTAATTTACAGGTAGCTAACCAATTATCTGCAGAAGATTTTAGACAACAGAGAATTAAAGACCTCAATGATGAAGCAAATGCCGCAGAGAAAACAGGAGATGCATATTTTGATTTAGCGGCTGGATATGAAAAAGCTGCTAAAGCCCAACTTGAAGCTGCTGGCATAGAAGGAAAGCATAAGCGCGCAAGAGAACCGCGTGATTTAACTCGTACTATAAACCAGAATGATATAAAAATACAAAGAGAATACGAGGAAAGTGTAACTGAATTACTTAAAGATGAATATGCTAAAAGGCGTAAAGCCGCAGCTGACCAGGTCCAGGATGAAAATAACAAGCTTCGTGAGATGTATCGTCTTAACGAAGAATATGTTAAAAATGTAGATGGAAAATATAAAAAGCTTACTGAGAGCCAAAAGAAACAGATTGATAGGCAGCAAGAGCTTATAACTAAGACTATTGCTAATAATTTACGAGCATTAGACCTCCAGTTACAACAAATTCAGAATGAGCAAAAAGTTGCTTCTTTGCAGACGCAGCGTAATACTATAAATCCTACTGACACTAGCGCAGCAACTGAAGCAGCTCAAAATCAAGAGTCTACTGTAACTACCAATGTAGTAGTTACACGCGACGCTTCTCAGATGGAAGCCTCATTAGTAGAAGAGCGCAAACTCATGGAAGAAAATCTTGATTTGGAATATGCTTTGATACTTGATACTAATAAGAGATTATTAGAAGCAGGAGATAACCAAGCTCGTTCTGAAGAAGAAATACTTATTGAGCTCAACAAGAAAAAACTTGAGCTGTGGAGTGAGTATGACCAGAAAATCTTAGATGCAAGAGAGCGTGATATTGAAAATCAGCTTGAGCTTGTTAAAAAAGGCAGTGAAGATGAACTTAATCTGCTACTTCAGCAAAATGAAGTACGTAGACAATTAGCTTTAGCACAAAATGCTGCTAAACCCGCAGAACAGCAAGTAAGTACGTCTGTAATAAATGCACAGTTTGATAAGTCTGCAGCTCAAACTAAAGGGTCATTCCAAATGACCAGCTTTGATGAACAACAAGCTCTTGACGAGGCTGTATTTAATGAAGTTAAACGCAGTGAAACTGAGATAACTCGATTTAAGCTTGAACAAGAAAAAGCTAGATGGCAAGAACAAATACGCTTAGCAGAAGCTGGTGGATTAGATTGGAGTCAAGCTCAGATTGATGCTGCTAAAGCCACTGTTAAAGGTATAGACCGTGAACTGTTAGAACTTGATGATTTTATTAAGAACATTGGCAAAAAAGGTTTAGGCGGTACTTTGCTTGAGAAACTTGGCTTTGATGACGACCAGATTGATGCTCTAAAAGATGCTGTAAATATAGTAATAGAACAGCTTCAATCCATTATGGATGCTGAAGTTGAATTGGCTGAACAAGCTGTAGAAGCAGCTGAAGCTCGAGTAGAGGCCGCACAAAAAGCTTATGATGCAGAAGTAGAAGCAAGAAATAATGGATATGCTAACAACGTAGCAACAGCTAAAAAAGAGCTTGAACAAGAAAAGAAAAACCAGCAAGAAAAACAGAAAATGCTTGCTGCTGCCCAAAAGCGTCAAGAAAATCTTAATACTGTAATTCAAGCATCTTCACTTATTACTGCTTCTGCTAATTTATGGAGCTCATTCTCTTCAATACCTATTGTTGGCCCAGCTCTTGCATTGGCTGCTATTGCTACGATGTGGACCTCATTTGCTGTTGCGAAAGTTAAAGCTAAGCAGGTAACCGCAAGTCAATCAGAAGAATATGGCGAAGGTGGTCTTGAGTTCTTGGAAGGAGGTTCTCATGCATCAGGTAATGACATCGATTTGGGTGTAGAGAATAAAAAGAAGCGTCGTATGAAAGCTGAAGGTGGTGAGGCTCTTGCTATCATTAATAAGCAAAGAACAAGAAAATATCGTAAGATACTACCAGATGTAATAGATAGCTTCAACAAAGGAACATTTGAAGATAAGTACTTAAATGCATTTGGTAATTCTGATAGGCTGAATATTTCTCTCAATTCTAATAATAGCACGGACCTCTCTAAAATTGAGGATGACGTGCGAAGCATTAGAAAGCAGAATGAAACAAGGTATTATACAATGCCTGATGGAACTGTGGTTATGCAACGTAAAAATGTTAAACGAATAATAAAGAACTAATATGGTACCTCCTAGATATAATTTCTATATAGGCAAATTGAGTACTACATATTTGTCGCAAGATACTGATATAGATAGAAATGGAAATATTTATCATAATGCATCATCAGGAATATATGCATCATCTTATAAAAATAGTTTAGAGACTGGTAAACAGATATTTTTCAACTTAATATCTTATTACGATTATAATGCTATTTTCTTTTATGATAAAAACCAGAATTTCATATCTTCTAAGACTTTAGCAAGTGTAAATAATGAGATTATAACTCCGCCTTCTAATGCAAAATATTGGGCCGTACGATTTACTTCACTCGATATAAATTTTGTAGCAAAGAAAGATACCAATTTTATCTGCTTTGTTGAAAGTGTAGAGCCACATTTCAAGGACTTAAATAAGAAATATGCCAAAGAGAGTGGACAAGAATTTTTCCGTATTTCTATGGATGGCAAAATCAACCTGTTTGGCGATGCTTATGAAATTGTTAAGCAATCAAGTCTTGAGGACCAACTCATATTTATTATTGATAAATACAATAGAACTTCTAAAAAATGGGTTGAGTACTATAAAGGTGAATTTAATAAAACTGATTGCAAGTTTGACCACGATAAAAAGAAATGTGAACTTAAAACTACAACAATAGATAACTATACAGAGGTCATGAACAAGTATGAAAATACTTATGACCTTATAAAGCTTGCTCCTGAAATATCAAAAATAAACTTGCATAAACGCTCACTCATGCAAGTTTATGTCCGTGGTGCCAATTCTATAACTAATTTCTTCGGTGGTACCTATTGGGAAGATGATGTGAATGAAAGTATAGATGACAATGCTGTGCTTATAAATAACTTCTATTTTTCCTATATAAAATCTGGTAATGAATTTTACATAGAAAATTCTAACGAAGCAGGTGTTAATGGCGTATATGCCGGAACTAATGGTTATTATAGCAACTGGAATGGCTATACTTGCTATTTAGAGAAAAATCCTGATGCTCAACCACCATTTACAGATGTAAGCTACTTTATTATGATAAAAAGAAATTCAGATAATAAAGTACTATATAAATCTGAAACAGCTGTTAATATCGATGATGAAACGCTGTTTTCAGAAGACCGAGATTACACTAATGATAAACACTTAAGATATACCTCTAAACTAATAGATGTGGAAAATGCTAAAAACTCATGTACTATAAGTAATTTGTTTACATATAGAATATATAGGCGTCTGCTTTGTGATGTAGATACTGTAGAAGACTCAGAAGGTGTTAAAAATACCTATAATTTGCCATCCGATGATTTTGTTGCAGATAATAGAAATTATAAGAAGTGTATTGGTTTAAAAGGTGGTATGTTTTTTTGCACTTCTAGAGCAGTAGATGAGCCAACAAAATATGGTCTAAATGATTACGGACAGTATTTTACTAACCAGTTTATTCCTAGTAGTACAGGTTTAGGAAGACCTTTGCCTATTAGCAAAAATTCATGGGCAAATGCTTCACTGTGGTATGTATATGATAGTTTTTATGAATATTTTGAAGAAAAATTAAGAAAGCAATATGTATTAAAAGATAGTTATTCTATTGGTGCAGCTATAAAGGCTATTCTCAAGAAAATAGACCCTACATTATCACATGAGCCAACTGCAGAATATAGCCAATTTTTATATGGCACAACTAATCCACTAGGATTAGCAAGATTTTATGTGTATATTACACAAAAAACCAATATATTAAAAGGTGATTATGGCCAGCCTGCTCAGAAAGCTGAAACTTCACTCGAAGAGCTTATGAAAATGCTGCGCGATTGTTTTAGATGTTATTGGTATATTGAAGATAATAAGTTTAAAATTGAGCACATATATTTCTTCATGAATGGCGGTAGTTATTCTGGCAAATCAAATTATCAGCTTGATTTTACAAAGCTTACAGACCAGTTTAATAAAAAACTATCATCTTATTTTCAGTCTGAAATAGAATATGATAAATCAGACTTAAATCAGCGATACGAATTTGCTTGGATGGACGATGTAACAGACCTGTTTGGTGGTAACACTATCGATGTTAAATCTAATTATATTCAAAAGGATAAAACAGAAGAAATAAATATAGGCCAGTTTTCATCTGATGTAGACTACATGCTATTCAATCCTTCAAATTTTTCTGAAGACGGCTTTGCTCTATTATGCCCAGTTAAAAGCGGCTCTACTCTCGAATTGCCAATAATAACAGTAGATGGCCTTATAGATGAAAATGGAGATGAATATGAAGCAGTTGTACAAAATTGGTATGCATCATGGATATACTTGCAGAATTTCTATTTATGGGATATGCCAGCCTATAGCATAGAGTCTAATGTGTTTAATTATTTATATGCAAGGGACATAAAAAAATGTATGAAATACACTATAGAATTTCCTACAGAAGAAGACCCAGACGAGCTAGAGCTTATTAAAACAGCGTTTGGAAACGGCAAAATAGATGAAATATCTATAAGCTTAGATACTAGAATTGCTAAAGTAAATTTGCTTTATAAGCCGGAGTGATGCTTATGTTAAATACGTTAGAAAATTTTTATATATTATTTATAATCACTAAATTCACAACATGAAGTTAGTAAATAATAACATATCACCACTGCCTTTTTACGATAATCTTGCTTTGCAAAATCATCGTAAAGATTATGCGTATGGCCAAGTTTATCCGCTCATAACCTATAAAAATATGCTATTGCCTTTTCAAGTAGTTCTTGCTAGTGGCACATCTATAAGTTGGGTTAGGCTATATAATTTCAATACTGGGAAATTTATAGGTATAACTTGTAGCATGAAAGAAAATGGCTTGACTATTAAGTCATATACTGGCTTTAAGCTTCTTAAATATCCTGGTACTCTTCCTATAGTTGAAATAAAGCATGAAGGTTTGTATTATTTAGCTATTTCAATATCAGGTTTAGGAACTATATATTCTGATATATTCACTGTAACTAATAAAGTAGACGACTATTTACTTCTTGAGTATTACAATTCATATAACTTTGAACTTAAAAATGGCATAGTAGACTTTTCTGATAATTTCAAATTTAGGTGCTATTTGAATACACAGATTGGTAAGCCTGAATATGATTTTGAAGAAGAAGCCACTGAGCGGATGGGCTATACTTTTATTGAGAGCCAAGTAAGTAAAAAGATTTATAAGTTCACATTTATAGCTCCTGAATATCTATGTGATGCTCTTAGGATTGTAAGGCTATGTGAAAATAAAAAGATAACAAGCAAACTCCAAATCTACGATTTGACTACATTTAATATGGAGCCAGAATGGGAAGACCAAGGAGATTTAGCTGCTGTAGAATGTGAGTTTGAAACGGATACTGTAATCGCTAATATAGGTGGATATACTCCTAGTTTATCTGGAGGAGATTTTAATAGAGACTTTAATAATGATTTTAAAACAGAATAATAAATATGGCAAATTGGAGCGACTTAAAAGCAGCGGTTGCTAAAGTTATAAAGACTAATGGCAATCAAGAAATAACAGGAGCAGTTTTACAAAATGCCCTTAATAATATTATTAGCAATGTGGGGGAAAACGCATCTTTTGCGGGTGTAGCAACCCCCAGCACAAACCCTGGCACACCTGATGGTAATGTATTTTACATAGCATCTGAAAGTGGAACTTATTCTAATTTCGGTGGAATTGTGAATAACGGAGAATGCTTAATTTTAAAAAAAAATGAGGATTCTTGGGTATCAATAGAAACAGGTATTATAACTAATAAGAAGTTATCTAACTTATTAGGATTAGTTATTGATACTTCCACGTTTGTAAATGGACAATGGATAAATAATGGAGAAAGTTTATCAAATAATAATAATAGTTCTTATTTGAGAAATTCTGTCCCTATACCAATATCGGCATTTCCCGATACTATAATTTCATTATATAGCAATACCGGGCAAAGAAAACGTATTGCTGATATGGGACTTACATTAAAATTTAGGAATAAGTCTAAGCAAGATGTATCATATAGTTATGTTCAGTCGGGACAATGTATTCAATTATCCGCAGAAGCATCAGAATTATATATACACGGAACAACTGAAAATATTAATAATATAAATGGATTTTCATTTCTTGGATTTATTTTTATAAATTCACTAGCGCAGGACGTTGCCCAAAACACGCAGGACATTGCCCAAAACACGCAGGACATTGCCCAAAACACGCAGGACATTAAAGTGTTAAATAATACATTGATTGGAGGAAGTGTTAATTATACGACAGGAGCGCAATTGGGAATTTATCCTAATCACGCTTATGTTGGTTCGACATTAGGAAATAATCCCGTTTCAAATGCAACAAATAGTGCATTAGGTAGAATTGATGTTACTGATATTCCTGATGATACATTGATTTATATAACCAAAGGCGGAGAAAGTGTTATAGGAATTACATTCAAATTTTTTAATTCTTCTGGCGACCAAGTCGTGTCGACAGCTGGAGGTTCAAGTTCTGAAAAAAACAAAGGACAATTAAAGCCTAATGGTGCAGTTGTTTTAGGATTACACATTGGAAATACTCATATCGAGGGCGATGCCGAAACATATATGTCGGATTTCCATATAAATAATGTGCCTAATAAACAACAAGGGTTTGATGCTCGTATAACAGAAAATAAAAAGGACATTGCCCAAAACACGCAGGACATTGCCCAAAACACGCAGGACATTGCCCAAAACACGCAGGACATTGAAGAATTGAAAAACAATAATGGTAATAATTCAGATTATAAAACTACCTTAAAAATATTATTTATAGGCTCATCATTTGGAGTTGATACAATAAATGAGGTAGGTAATATTTGCGCATCTTTTGGAAAAGATGTTATTCTCGGAAATGCCTATATTGGAGCAGCTACATTACAAACCTTTGTTAATAGATATGATTCAAAAGTTGGAGTTACTTATTATAAGTGGAAATATAAGGCAACAAAATGGCAGATATATAACGGTAATACGGGGGAATGGTTAGATACGGATTCAAATATTACGGATGAGGAGGAAAAACCTAATGATTCAGTTTTATTACAGTGGTTACTCGCTGACGAAGCATGGGATTTTATCATACTTCAAAACGGGGCATATCAATCACCTTACCAAGACCAATCCGCATTTTGGACAAAAGGAGAAGATGAAAATATAACTAACAATATTGTCCAAAATATGATAAATAGGTGCAAGAAGTCGTGTTTATACAGCAACCCAGTATTTGGCATGAACATGACTTGGGCATTCTCTGTATATCATACAATCTCCGAGTCGCACGGTCCCAATGGTGCAGATGATGATCACTGGTTGAGCTATGGAAACAACCAAAAGGAAAGACAATTGGGTATGTGGCGTAATATTGCCAAAAACTACAAGGACTGCATATCCAATTGCCCGGATGTCAAATTCATCATTCCATCCGGAACAGTGGTTCAGAATGCAAGAACTGTCACACAACTAAGACAGTCTACAAATTATGCTTCCGCTTCACCTGCAATCCCAACTATTCAGGAGGCTGAAACTATTACCGATTTGACTACCGTTTCTGATACTTATCCGTTTATGAACAACGTGGCGAACTGGAGGAACAAGAATGACTTTACTCGTGATACCATTCATGCGGATTTTGGTATAACAAGATATATCATCGCGGCAACTCTGTTTCAGACGTTTATTGCTAAAGTCTTGAATTTGGATATAGCAGATTGCACGTATAGAATTGCGCAAGGTTATGGAAATTATAGGGAGCAACTGTGCACACCTGTAACTGATGATAATTTCAACGATATTGTCGCTTGTGTCAAAAATGCGATATTAAAGCCATATGAAATAACAGCTTGATGCTTTCCGCCTTTTCTAGAGAGGCGTCTGCATGTAATTAACTTCATTGTTTAACAAATTTCTAAATTCTTCAAAATTATGGGAGAAACTGTAGAAAAAATCTATTGTTGCGACCGCGATAACAACGACAACGCGCTCGCAGCTGCACCAACAGCCTAATTGAAATTGAGGGTACTTAGGGAAGTTTTATACTTCTCTGAGTGCCCTTTTTTTATTAACAATTCAAAAAGATAAGCTATATGTTGTTATTCAAAGATATAAAGCAGAATTATCCTGTATACATTCTTGATACACAGGAATTTAGCCTTATTCAAGGCAAAGCCACTCAGGTATCATTTCCTCAACTGGAAATGAACCAGAAGACCGGTAAGACAGAGATGGTAGTAGATGTTACTATAGAGGCCAATGGAAAAATGGCAACTTACGCTATTCCTGAAAGCCATTCAGTTACCTATGCCGGGCATCTTGTTCTGTCAACAGAAAAATCTGGATTGACGAGCGAAGTTGAAGCTCAAAAGGCAAATGCTGAACAGGTTTTGGCTTCTGCTTCTAAAGCTCAAAACATCATTGACAAAGCTCCTTCATTACTCGCAGAACTTAATCCTATGTATAAGGAAAAGCAAGAAACAGAGCAGCGCTTCGGCAAGATTGAAGGTTCTATCGGTGAAATGAAAGAACTCATGAAAAAGCAGCAGGAAATGATGGAGAATTTCATCAAAAAATTTGAAAGCTAAAAGTTATGGGACACAGATTAAAATGTATCATAGTAAAGCATCATACGTGCGACCATGATAAGAAGCACGAAGATGAAGAGGATGTAGTAGTAGAAAGCAGAATAGCTACTCCTCACGGTGAGCATAAGGTCAAATTCGATTTACCTTACGAGCAAACAGCGAATGCTCTTATGCCTGCTAAAGGATATTCTGAGTATGTCAAAAAGCACGGCTATCACTTTACAAATGCTCTTGCAGAGCACGTAAGTAAAATGATGGTAAATGCTAATGGCCAACAGCACTCTTGGACTGCAAGCCAAGTCAAAAAGTCTATGGAAAGTTTAGGATTGAGCATTCCTGGCAAAGTGACAACAGGTGATGTTACCTATATGGCTAACATGGCTTATGCAGATTTCTATCCAGACCCTCTGAAAGATGAGGCTGCATGCTTAAGGTATGCTCATAAAGTAGCCAATGACCCAGATGGGTATGATGGCATGATTTTCTGCAGATGGACTGCTGACGCAATCGGAAAAGCAATCAAGTTGGACTGGGAAAAATTCGTATAATATGTTAGAACTAATTGAAGCCAAGAACTTTGACGGACTGACGTTTTTCATAGCTATTAGAGTTGGTATTATTCTGGTCTGCTGGCTTTTCATGATACTAAGCAGTATCGTAGACTTCTGGAGTGGAGCAACGACAGCAAAAGCACTCGGCCAAGCATTGATGTCGCACGGATTTCGTAGAACGATTACAAAAATCGGCGATTATGTAAGGCTGATGCTTTTTGCCCTTATGTTTGATATACTTGGAAGCTTGTTATCATTCTATATAATTCCATTTGCCACAATTCTATGTACTGTCGCAGTTATATATATTGAAGGTAAATCTGTAGTTGAAAATAGCAAACGTAAAAAGGCTCATGCCGCAGAAGTACCTGATATAGTTAAGCAGATTGTGCAAGCTACTACTGCCGAACAAGGTCATGAGATATTAGACAAAATAAGTCAATTGTTAGCATTAAATGAGAAAGATAAATAAAATCATAGTCCATTGCTCTGCTACTCCTGAAGGACGAGATGTTAAAACTGAGACCATACGAGATTGGCATGTGAATAGTAATCATTGGAAAGATATTGGTTATCATTATGTGGTTGAGCTCGATGGCTCTATTCATAAAGGCAGAGATGAAAGTGTAGTTGGAGCCCACTGCTCAGGTCAAAATGCAAACTCTATAGGAGTATGCTATGTAGGAGGCGTTGCTAAAGACGGTAAAACTCCTAAAGATACGCGCACTGAGGCTCAAAAGCAATCTTTACTCGAATTGCTGAAAAGCTTAAAGGTAAAATACCCAAATGCTACTATTCATGGACACAGAGAATTTGCAGCTAAGGCATGCCCCAGCTTTGATGCTAAGTACGAGTATAAAGACCTCTAAAGCACATAAAAACCATTCTCGTGTATAAGAAATTATTATGAGAATGGTTTTTATATTAAATATGAATAATAACAAATAAAACTCAAAGACTATGCGAGAATTAGCGAGAATAATTACACTTATATTTTTAGCCACTATATTATATAGCTGTAAGTCAATTCAATATGTACCTGTAGAGACAATTAAAAGAGATACTACGTATATTTCACAAATCAAAATTGATAGTATATATCATAGAGACTCTATATATGTGGAGCACAAAGGCGATACCGTGTATCTCAGTAAATATAAATACTTGTATAAATACATAGAAAAGCATGATACTCTCTGGCGAGAAAAAGTTGATACAATTCAAGTTGCATACCCTGTAGAAGCTCGGCTTACTAAATGGCAAAAAATAAAAATTAATATTGGTGAATACCTGATAACTGCCATAGCCTTAGTAATTATATGGCTGTGTGCAAAATACTTCATAAAGCGGTAAACAACAGAAACAATATAAACAAGTCATTGTTTACGCCTAAAGTGCTCAAAATTAATTACTTATATATACTGTAAACAAAGAAACAATAATTTCATTAAATCTTTTCGTATTAAAAGCCGATATTTCTTATTAACCTTAATGTTAATCGGAAATTAAGAAATTAAGTTTGAAATATATAGGGGCATTGTTTTTATTGTTTCTTTGTTTACAGCAATTTCAAAGCCGCACTAAAATTGCTGTTTAATTATTTTTAACAAATAAATTCTCAAAAAAAATAATGGAAAATTTTTTTTCTTTCGAGAATAGTTTGTATATTTGCATATCGAAAATAAGATAATAAAATTCACCAAAATATGGAACAATTTAATATAGGTAATGTAATTGAGCACTACAAGCTAAATACGGAAGATTTAGCGAAGGTGTTATTTCCTACTGTTAAATATCCGAAACAGGCATTTGACCGTGTGTTAAAGGGTGAAGCCAATTTGGATGTTATACAGTTAGAGCGATTGGCCAATCATATTGGCGTGTTAGTAACTGATTTGTTTTCAGCAAATACTTGGAAAGGTTCATCTGAAGATGGATGCCTAACAATGCTGAAAGGCGAATATAAAGTAAAGCTGAATTATAAAGGCGTGTACGTATCTATATATAAGAATAATGAGCTTATCCACCAAAAGCTCTCAAACGTACCAGATATGACAGTAAACGAGTTTATTAACTATTTAGATAACTTCATTAAAAATTACGAAAATGGAAACCATTAAAATTTCTGTTGAGGTTAGCGTAAACCTGTCTGAAAATACGCAGAAGTTTTTAATTTCATTGTTTGGTAATGCTATTGCTCCTTCAGCACCTGCTGCTCCGGCTTCTAAACCTGCTCCTACTGCGCCAGCAAAGCCAGCTCCCGCAAAACCTACTCCTCAGCCTGCAGCACCTGCCCAGACTCAGAGCGCTGCCAAGCCTGCTCCTTCAGCACATGTTGCTCCGGCTGCTTCTTCTGCCTCTAAGAGCATTGAGGATGTTCGCGGAATGCTTGCAAAGAAGGTCAATGAGCATCGCGATGTAATCAAGCAGAAACTCAATGAGCTTGGAGCTCCGAGCGTAACAAAGCTTGACCCTGCTAAGTATGATGAAATGTATAACTTCTTAGAGTCACTGTAATGGCAAATCAAAAGAAGCTGCAAAAAGCAGCTCAGAAGTTTCGCAGAGAAAATCCAGAGCTTTATGCTCAGTGTGCTATTCAATGCCGTCATTTGGCAAAATTGATAAAAGAATATGGCTCAAGCGACAAGTAGTACTAAACCACAGAAACATAGCCAGAGGAGTCATGCACTCCTCTCGGCTTCTGGAGCAGGAAGATGGTTGAATTGTACTCCATCTGCTAAGCTTGAAGATGAATACGGAGAAAAGAAGTCTTCAGTATATGCAGAAGAAGGTACATTAGCCCATGAACTCTCAGAGCTTTACCTGAGAAAAGATACGCTTAACAGCATTAGTGAGCAAGACTTTGACCAAAGGCTCGAAGAGATAATGGCAAATGACTTGTTTAGCGAGGAAATGCTTGAAGTTGTACCTATCTATACGGATTATTGCTCAGAACAATTAGCTGAAGCAAAAACTGAAAATCCGTTAGCCGTCATGGAAATTGAGCAGAAACTCGATTTGACAGAATATGTGCCTGAAAGCTTTGGAACAGCTGACTGTGTTGTTATCAATGACAACCTTATGGAAGTTATTGACTTAAAATATGGAAAAGGTGTTCCAGTGTATGCTGAATGGAATAAGCAACTTATGCTTTATGGGCTTGGAGCTTTGCAGAAATATGATACAATGTATGATATAACGGAAGTGCGATTGACTATTATACAGCCTCGCATTAACAATATATCAAGTTGGCAAATATCTGTCGAAGAACTCCGCAAATGGGCAGAAGAGGAGCTTAGACCAAGAGCTGAACTTGCTTTTGAAGGTAAAGGAGAACTCAATGCTGGAGATTGGTGCAGATTTTGTGCTGTACGTAATCAGTGTCGCAAACTTTATGAGCAACAACTCGAAATTGCACAGCATGAATTTGCAGACCCAGAGTTGTTAACCGACGATGAGATTGCTGATATTGTTCGCCGTACTCCTAAGCTTGTAGAATGGGCTAATTCTATTGCAGAATATGCACAGAAAAAAGCTATAGAAGAAAATAAGCAATGGCCAGGTCTTAAGCTAGTTGAGGGTATAAGCAGACGCAAGTGGGTTGATGAAGACCAAGCCTCAAATGCAATCTTTGCTCGTTGCCCTGAGCTATCAGAAGATGAGATTTTCAACATGAAGCTTAAGCCAATTACTTCTATTGAGAAGATAGTAGGCAAAAAGCGCTTTGAAGAAATTCTATCTGATGTGGTTGTAAAACCTCAAGGCAAACCTACTCTTGTACCGCTTGAAGACAAGAGACCAGCGATGGGTTATAATCAAGCACAACTAGACTTCGCAGAAGAAGCGTAACAACTCAAGTATAATAATTAAAATTAAGTAAAAATGGAAAATTCAACAAAAGTTGTAACAGGCAAAGTAAGATTTTGCTACGTGAACGTGTTCGAGCCTACGACTATGAACGAGGGTGATACCCCTAAGTACAATATCTGCATTCTTATCCCAAAGGACGATGCAAAGACCATCGAAAAGATTAACAAAGCTATCGAGGCAGCTAAGCAGGCAGGCAAAGCCAAGCTTGCAGACAAGAACGGCAAGATACCTTCAACAAACCTCAAGTTGCCTCTGCGTGATGGCGACGATGAGCGTGGCGACGACCCAGCATTCGAAGGCATGTACTTCATCAATGCCAATAGCCAGCGCAAGCCAAGCATCGTGGACAAAGACCTCAATCCTATCATGGAGAAAGAGGAGTTCTACAGCGGTTGCTATGGCCGCGCATCAATCAACTTCTATGCCTTCAACGTTTCATCCAAAGGCATTGCAGCTGGACTGAATAATCTTCAGAAGCTCGAAGATGGTGAGATGTTGGCCGGCGGTTCTACTCCTGAAGAGGACTTCGGAGGCGAGAACGAATGGGATGACGATATGATGTAATATCGGGCATTTGTTTACGCCGGGATAGGTCCGGGCCAATTAGTCTGGACCTATCTTTTATGGGATAATAAGTTTAACTGGTAAAACAGGGCGAGGTATGGGCGCTCACTTGCGGGTTCGACTCCCGCTTATCCCACTATTATAAATATCAAATAAAATAATAATGACGAAAAATCTTTTTATAGACGTTGAAACATATTCATCTGTAGATATTAAAGAGTCTGGAGCTTATAAGTATATTGAGTCACCAGACTTTGAAATTCTTATAATAGGATATGCTTTAGATGATAGCCCGGTAAAGATAGTAGATTTGGCTCAAGGTGAAGAAATGCCTGAAGAGTTTGAAGAAGCTCTACTTGACCCGGATTGTGTAAAAGTGGCGCACAATGCAGTATTTGAGCGCTTGAGCTTTAAGCGTATAGGGTATAATGTTCCAGCAGAACAGTGGTATTGTACCTCTATAAAAGCTGCGTATTGTGGTTTACCACTTTCTTTGGATGGAGTATCAAAAGCTCTTAATCTTACAGATAAAAAGCTAGATACTGGTAAAGCACTTATTAAATACTTCTCATGCCCATGCAAAGCAACTCGAGTTAATGGTATGCGTACTCGAAATTATCCTGAACATGCTCCTGAAAAGTGGGAAATGTATAAGGAATATAATAAGTATGACGTACTCGCAGAGCGTGAGATATTTAAGAGATTAGAGGCATATATCATTCCTGATATTGAGCGTAATATGTATGTGCTTGACCAGAATATAAATGATAGAGGTATTTTGGTTGATATGGAATTAGCAGAGTCTGCTATCGCAGTAGATAACGCATATACTTCTATATTAACACAACATGCTCAACAGTTAACAGGGCTTGAAAATCCAAATTCGCCCGTTCAAATTAGGCAATGGATTGAAAAGACAACAGGATGTGTTGTTATGTCACTTTCAAAGGAAACAATGCCCGATTTAATGAAAGAGTTTGCAGATTATCCAGATGTTATCGAGTTGCTTAATATACGCAAAAAGCTCTCAAAAACGTCTATTAAGAAGTATTATGCTATGCTTAACTGCGCCATGAAAGACCATAGAGTCCGTGGTACATTTCAATTCTATGGCGCAAATAGAACTGGGCGATGGGCAGGTAGATTATTGCAATTGCAGAATTTATCAAAAAATCATATATCACATATAGAAGTACCACGCGAAATGATTAGAGCACGTGATTGGGAGTCGGTTGAGATGATGTATGATGATGTTGCAGATATTTTGTCCCAGTTAGTAAGAACAGCTCTTATAGCATCGCCTGGTAAAGTATTTAGTGTTGCAGACTTCTCAGCTATTGAGGCACGTGTTA
>OJNQ01000372.1_pt1 | contig 34108 bp, 22 predicted proteins | sample 1597621 | NCBI WGS metagenome assembly OJNQ01 (sample SAMEA2452137, study PRJEB22498) | human gut metagenome | reverse complement strand
AGATTGATCTTATTATTGAAGCATGAAGAAATTAGTTAACTATTGTTCGATTATTTTTCTTTTACTAGTGGCCACGTCGCAGGTAAAAGCGCAAAGTGTAGATGTAGTGATTCGTGAAAATGGAACTGAACGCAAAGAAAGCATCGACCTGCCTAAAAGTATGACTTATCCACTTGACAGTCTATTGAATGACTGGAAAGCTAAAAATTATATTGATTTAGGCAAGGATTGCAGTACGGCTGAAATCAATCCTTTATTCAGTGACTCTGTCTATATCGACCGCTTGTCACGCATCCCGGCCATCATGGAAATGCCTTATAATGATATTATCCGCAAATTCATCGATATGTATGCAGGACGCTTGCGCAATCAGGTTTCTTTCATGCTAAGTGCCTGCAACTTCTATATGCCGATCTTTGAAGAAGCACTGGATGCATACGGACTTCCACTGGAACTAAGATATCTGCCGATTATCGAATCTGCGTTGAACCCATCAGCCGTATCACGTGCAGGTGCTTCCGGTCTGTGGCAATTTATGATTGGTACAGGTAAGATCTATGGTTTGGAATCAAACAGCCTGGTAGATGAACGCCGTGACCCGATTAAAGCGACTTGGGCTGCCGCACGTTACCTCAAAGAAATGTATGATATCTATGGAGACTGGAACCTGGTAATTGCTGCTTATAACTGTGGCCCCGGTACAATCAATAAGGCAATCCGCCGTGCCAATGGCGAAACTGATTATTGGAAAATCTACAATTATCTGCCTAAAGAAACACGTGGCTATGTGCCTGCCTTTATCGCTGCCAACTATGTGATGACTTACTACTGCGATCACAATATCTGCCCGATGGAAACTAATATTCCGGCAAGTACTGACACAGTGCAAGTAAACAAAAATCTGCACTTCGAACAAATCGCTGACCTTTGTAATGTACCTCTGGATCAGATCAAGAGTCTGAATCCGCAATATAAGAAGCAAATGATTCCGGGTGACAGCAAACCTTATACGTTAAGACTGCCTATTGACGCGATCAGTACTTTTATCGATAAGCAAGATACGATTTATACGCATCGTGCCGATGAGTTGTTCCGCAACCGGAAAACCGTTGCTGTAAAGGATATTACACCTGCAACCCGCAAAACGACATCAGCAGTTGCCGGTAAGGGAAATCTGACCTATTATACAATAAAAAGTGGAGACACTTTATCCACTATTGCCAGAAAGTATGGTGTCACAATTAAGGATATACAAAGGTGGAATGGAATGTCTAGCACTAAAATTGCAGCAGGAAAACGATTGAAAATATACAAATAAATAACTTCCTGCTTGCATCGTTCGGAAATTTGCTTATTTTTGCAGAACTAAGCAAGTGAAAGGATAACAATTATGGATAATCTGGCCCCCAAAGAAATAGCTGACGAAGAGATGATTAATCAGGCGTTCCACGAACTACTGAATGATTATCTCAATACTAAGCATCGCAAAAAAGTTGAAATCATTACGAAGGCTTTCAACTTTGCCAATCAGGCGCATAAAGGTATCAAACGCCGTTCGGGCGAACCTTATATTATGCACCCGATTGCCGTTGCCAGCATTGTATGCAATGAAATAGGTCTCGGTTCCACTTCTATATGTGCAGCCTTGCTGCATGATGTGGTAGAGGACACTGATTACACAGTGGAAGACATCGAGAATATCTTTGGTCCGAAGATCGCCCAGATTGTGGACGGACTGACTAAAATATCCGGTGGAATCTTCGGTGACCGCGCTTCGGCACAGGCAGAGAACTTCAAGAAGTTGCTGCTCACCATGTCGAACGACATCCGGGTCATTCTTATCAAGATAGCAGACCGCTTGCACAACATGCGTACCCTTGGTTCCATGTTACCCAACAAGCAATATAAGATTGCAGGCGAAACGCTTTACATCTATGCTCCACTTGCCAACCGCTTGGGGCTTTATAAGATAAAAACGGAGCTTGAGAATCTAAGCTTCAAATATGAACATCCCGAAGAATATGCGGAAATAGAAGAGAAGTTGAATGCTACTGCCGCTGAACGTGACAAGGTTTTCAACGACTTCACGGCCCCGATTCGTACCCAACTGGATAAGATGGGATTGAAATACCGGATACTTGCCCGTGTAAAATCAATCTATTCCATCTGGAACAAGATGCAGACCAAACATGTTCCTTTCGAAGAAATATACGATTTACTGGCTGTTCGAATCATCTTCGAACCACGTAATGAAGAAGAAGAGCTCAATGACTGTTTCGATATCTACGTTTCTATCTCCAAGATATACAAACCCCACCCGGACCGTTTGCGCGATTGGGTCAGCCATCCTAAAGCTAATGGTTATCAGGCATTGCACGTCACTCTGATGGGTAACAACGGACAATGGATTGAAGTCCAGATTCGTAGTGAACGGATGAATGACGTTGCCGAACAAGGTTTCGCAGCCCACTGGAAATACAAAGAAGGAGGAGGCAGCGAGGATGAAGGTGAATTGGAAAAATGGTTAAGAACGATTAAGGAGATATTAGATGATCCGCAACCGGATGCCATTGACTTTCTGGATACCATTAAGCTAAATTTATTTGCTTCTGAAATATTCGTGTTCACTCCTAAAGGCGAACTGAAGACTATGCCGCAGAACTCTACGGCTCTCGACTTTGCATTTTCCCTGCACACGGATATTGGTAGCCATTGTATTGGCGCCAAAGTCAATCATAAATTAGTGCCGTTGAGCCACAAATTGCAAAGTGGTGACCAAGTTGAAATCCTTACTTCAAAATCGCAACGCGTACAACCGCAATGGGAAGTTTTTGCAACCACTGCCCGTGCCCGCGCCAAGATAGCAGCCATTCTCCGCAAAAAGCGTAAAGCAAACCAGAAGATAGGAGAAGAAATCCTTAGTGAGTTTCTGAAAAAGGAGGAAGTCCGTCCGGAAGAAGCTGTTATCGAAAAGCTACGCAAACTGCATAATGCCAAGAATGAGGAAGAACTGCTGGCTGCCATTGGCAGTAAAGCAATCGTTTTGGGAGAAGCGGACAAGAATGAACTGAAAGAAAAGCAAACCAGTAACTGGAAGAAATATCTGACTTTCTCTTTCGGCAATAGCAAAGAGAAGCAGGAAGAGAAAGAACCGCAGGAAAAAGAAAAAATCAACCCGAAAGAGGTGCTCAAACTGACGGAAGAAAGTTTGCAGAAGAAATATATCATGGCCGAATGTTGCCATCCTATTCCCGGTGATGATGTATTGGGATATGTGGATGAAAACGACCGGATCATTATCCACAAACGCCAATGCCCTGTTGCCGCCAAACTGAAGAGCAGTTATGGCAACCGTATATTAGCAACAGAATGGGATACACACAAAGAATTATCTTTCCTGGTATATATATATATAAAAGGTATAGACAATATGGGACTTTTGAATGAAGTCACCCAGGTTATCTCCAGGCAGCTCAATGTAAATATCCGTAAGCTAACCATCGAAACCGAAGATGGTATCTTTGAAGGAAAAATTCAGTTATGGGTACATGATGTGGATGATGTAAAAACCATCTGCAACAATCTGAAGAAAATACAGAATATCAAACAGGTGAGCCGTGTAGAAGAATAGCTTTCAAACGGTAAATAAGAAAACGATGAACGGTGAATAAGTTGCAGTATCATGCAAATTGTTCACCGTTCATTTTGTTATGAGGTTTCTTGCCTATCGAATCCATGATCGATTAGCATTTATTTATTCCCGTCCATCCAATTCGCGTTTAATAGCCAAAAGCTCTTCTTTTATCGCTTTCAGCTTATTTACAATCTCATAATTACGAACCGTAGCTTCTTTATTATCCTTCAAACGTTGCCGGGCACCGGGAAGTGTCATGCCCTTTTCTTTTACCAAATGATAGATAAGACCGATCGTTTCTACGTCTTCTTTGCGGTACTGACGTATTCCTCTTCCCGCTGTCTTAGGAGAGATTTGCGGAAATTCCTTTTCCCAAAAACGGAGCAATGACGGATTGACTCCGAACATGTCGGCAACCTCCCCTATTGAATAATATAGCTTCAATTCTTTGTCTGTATTAAGCATAACACTCCTGTTTTAAGATTTTAATCGAATACTTTACCATGATTGGCTGCCAACTGAATCATCTTTTCATAATCTTCGGCACTCAAATCCATGAAATAATAATTGACCGGATTCACTACCTGCCCTTTCACGTGCACTTCATAATGCAGATGCGGACCGGTACTTTTTCCTGTACTACCCACTTTTCCGATAATCTCACCACGTACCACTTTCTTTCCGACTTTCGTATTAAATCCCTGCAAGTGAGCATACCGAGTGAGATACCCGAAGCCATGATCTATCTCAATGGTATTACCATATCCGGTTTCCCATCCCACTTTCACCACTGTTCCGTTTCCGGTAGCATATACATCCGTTCCCGGATGAGCAGAGAAGTCCATGCCTGCATGGAACTTTGTCGTACCATAAATAGGATCGATACGTGTACCATAACCGGATGCTGTCTGACGAAGATCCTTATTCGAAATAGGCTGTATGGCCGGAATACATTTCAGCATCTCATCATGGTTCTTACACATATCAATCACATCATCGAAAGATTTCGACTGGATATAAAGCCTTTTGGAAAGCACGTCCAATTTTTGAGTCGTGTTCACCACCAGCTTGGCATTCGCCAAATCCATCAGTTCTTCGTAACGGTTCGTCCCGCCATAACCTGCCTGACGAATAGCCGGAGAAACAGGATCTGCCTGTAAAATCACTCGATACAGATTATCGTCACGTTGCTGAATATCCTGAAGCACCCCCATAGCGTCGTCCAAACGCCGGGAAAGCACATTGTACTGCGCCAAAAGACGGCTGTTTTCAATTCTTAATTCCTTCTCCGACGGAGAACCAAAAATCAAAAGCAATACAATAAAGCAACCTGCTCCCAACCCCATTCCATAGAAAAGCCGACGCAGGATACTAAGCGCACGCTGCCGTACGGTAGGGTAAATTCGATCATAAGTCTGGGTCTGTGGATTATAGATGTAGTATACTTTGCGCATCTTTTTGGAAATATTTCGCTTGTTAATACGGCAAAAGTAATAAAAACAAGCTATCTTTGCACAGTTTTTACGAATTTATGAGTTGTGATTTATGATTTATTGGGGATTCTTCCCCTCTCTCATATCCCACAGCCCATAATTCATAATTCATAAATCATAATTCTTCATTATATGTTGACTGCAAAAGAGATCAGAGATTCATTCAAGAATTTCTTTGAGTCGAAAGGACACCACATCGTTCCCTCGGCTCCGATGGTGATTAAAGATGACCCTACCCTGATGTTTACGAACGCGGGTATGAACCAGTTTAAAGATATTATTTTGGGTAACCATCCGGCGAAATACCAAAGAGTCGCGGACTCGCAAAAATGTTTGCGTGTAAGCGGAAAGCATAATGACCTGGAAGAAGTAGGACACGATACGTACCACCACACCATGTTTGAAATGCTTGGTAACTGGTCGTTCGGCGATTACTTCAAGAAAGAAGCGATCAGCTGGGCGTGGGAATATCTGGTAGAAGTCTTGAAACTGAATCCGGAACATCTCTATGCAACCGTATTTGAAGGAAGTCCCGAAGAAGGATTGAGCCGTGACGACGAAGCTGCTTCTTATTGGGAACAGTTCTTGCCAAAGGATCACATCATCAACGGTAACAAACACGACAACTTCTGGGAAATGGGTGATACAGGACCTTGCGGACCTTGTTCCGAAATCCATATCGACCTCCGTCCTGCTGAAGAACGCGCCAAGATCTCCGGTCGCGACCTCGTGAACCACGATCATCCGCAGGTAATTGAAATCTGGAATCTCGTATTCATGCAATACAACCGCAAAGCAGATGGCAGCCTTGAGCCGCTTCCTGCAAAGGTTATTGACACCGGTATGGGATTCGAACGCCTTTGTATGGCTTTACAAGGAAAAACATCCAACTACGATACAGACGTATTCCAGCCAATGCTGAAAGCTATTGCAGCTATGTCGGGTACAGAATACGGAAAAGATAAGCAGCAGGACATCGCCATGCGTGTAATTGCCGACCATATCCGTACTATTGCATTCTCTATCACAGACGGTCAGTTGCCTTCTAACGCGAAAGCTGGTTATGTGATCCGCCGTATCCTTCGCCGTGCTGTTCGTTACGGATATACTTTCCTCGGACAGAAACAGGCATTTATGTATAAGTTGCTTCCTGTATTGATTGATAATATGGGAGAAGCTTATCCTGAGCTGGTTGCACAAAAGACACTGATTGAAAAAGTAATCAAGGAAGAAGAAGAATCATTCCTCCGCACTTTGGAAACTGGTATCCGTCTATTGGACAAGACAATGGAAGATACCAAAGCCAATGGAAAAACTGAAATCAGCGGTAAAGATGCTTTTACTTTATATGATACATTCGGTTTCCCGCTCGACTTGACAGAGCTGATTCTCCGTGAAAACGGAATGACTGTCAACATTGAAGAGTTCAATGAAGAAATGCAGCAACAGAAACAGCGTGCACGTAATGCCGCCGCCATCGAAACAGGTGACTGGATTGTACTGAAAGAAGGGACTACTGAATTCGTTGGTTACGATTACACTGAATACGAGGCTTCTATCCTTCGTTACCGTCAGATCAAACAAAAGAACCAGACATTGTATCAGATTGTACTCGACTATACTCCGTTCTATGCAGAAAGTGGTGGTCAGGTAGGTGATACAGGTGTATTGGTGAGCGAGTTCGAGACGATTGAAGTGGTCGACACAAAGAAAGAGAATAATCTTCCGATACATATTACCAAAAAGCTACCCGAACATCCGGAAGCTCCGATGATGGCTTGTGTAGATACCGACAAACGTGCTGCCTGCGCAGCCAATCACTCGGCGACCCACTTGCTGGATGCTGCTTTACGTGAAGTATTGGGTGAACACATCGAACAGAAAGGTTCATTGGTTACACCGGATTCATTGCGTTTCGACTTCTCTCACTTCCAGAAAGTGACCGATGAAGAAATCCGTAAAGTTGAACATATCGTCAATGCAAGAATCCGCGCTAATATCCCATTGAAAGAATATCGCAATATTCCTATCGAGGAAGCTAAAGAGTTGGGAGCTATCGCTCTCTTTGGTGAAAAGTATGGCGACAGAGTTCGTGTGATCCAGTTCGGCACTTCTATCGAGTTCTGCGGTGGTACACACGTAGCTGCAACCGGAAATATCGGTATGGTAAAAATCATCTCCGAAAGTTCTGTTGCTGCCGGCGTTCGCCGTATTGAAGCTTATACCGGAGCACGCGTGGAAGAAATGCTGGATACAATACAAGATACACTTAGCGACTTGAAGGCTCTCTTCAACAATGCTCCTGACTTGGGTATTGCAATCCGCAAATATCTGGATGAAAATGCAGGATTGAAGAAGCAGGTGGAAGACTTCATGAAAGAAAAAGAAGCAGCGCTGAAGGAAAGACTGTTGAAGAATATACAAGAAATTCACGGCATCAAAGTGGTTAAGTTCTGTGCTCCGCTACCGGCAGAAGTAGTGAAGAATATCGCTTTCCAACTTCGTGGTGAGATTACAGAAAACTTGTTCTTCGTTGCCGGAAATATAGATAACGGAAAACCGATGCTGACAGTCATGCTTAGCGACAATCTGGTTGCGAGTGGTCTGAAAGCTGGCAATTTAGTGAAAGAAGCTGCCAAACTAATTCAAGGCGGTGGCGGTGGTCAGCCTCACTTTGCAACCGCAGGAGGTAAAAACACTGACGGACTACCGGCAGCTGTTGAAAAAGTACTGGAGCTAGCAGGAATCTAAAAGTAAATGAAAAGGAGTCTAATAAAAAGATAATAGGCTCGTTTTACATAAAGATTTAAAATTAGGCGCAGATTACGCGAATTACACGGATTTTTTATTCTTAAAACCGTGTAATCTACGAAATCCGCGCCTAAATATTACACTAATCGAGGCACCGATAAGCACTGTCCGGCACCGAGGAATATCGACCGGATGTAGAAGTCTATTTGTCTCTCTTAAAAAATATTAAGCCTATAATTTAGGCTTGTCACAGTTTTTTTCTACCTTTGTGACCAGATTAATTATTTTTCTTATCCTTCAAATAAATAAAATAAGTAATCACTAATACCTAAAGAATGATGAGAACACCTGCTTATCTATGCCTGCTGTTAACCTGCATGCTCATTTCTTGTACCCCTACGCAAGAGAAACACGAAATAGATTACACATCTTATGTAAATCCATTTATCGGAACAGACTTCACTGGAAACACTTATCCTGGTGCCCAAGCTCCTTTCGGCATGGTGCAACTTAGCCCGGACAACGGACTCCCCGGATGGGACCGTATCTCCGGTTATTTCTATCCGGATAGTACGATTGCCGGTTTCAGCCACACGCATCTCTCCGGCACTGGAGCGGGAGATTTGTATGACATCTCTTTCATGCCTGTCACTCTTCCCTACAAAGAAGCGGAAGCACCACTTGGCATCCATTCTAAATTCTCCCACAAGGATGAAAGTGCTCATGCCGGTTATTATCAAGTACGCCTGACTGATTATAACATCAACGTCGAACTGACTGCCACCGAGCGTTGTGGTATCCAACGTTATACGTTTCCGGAAGCCCAATCTGCTATCTTCTTAAATCTGAAGAAAGCCATGAACTGGGATTTTACCAACGATTCTCATATCGAAGTCGTAGACTCCGTCACCATTCAAGGTTACCGTTTCTCCGATGGCTGGGCACGCGATCAACACATCTATTTCCGCACCCGATTCTCCAAGCCTTTTGAGAAAATGGAACTGGACACAACTGCCATCATCAAAGACAATAAACGTATCGGCACAGCTGTTATCGCCCGCTTCGATTTCAACACCCAAAAGGATGAACAGATATTGGTAAACACTGCCATTTCCGGTGTCAGCATGGAAGGAGCAGCCAAAAACCTGCAAACTGAAGTCCCCGAAAATGACTTCGACAAATACTTGGCGGAAACAAAAGCAAACTGGAACCGCCAGCTCGGAAAGATTGAAATAAAAGGTGATAATGAGAACGATAAAGTGAACTTCTACACCGCTCTCTATCACTCAATGATTGCTCCAACTATTTACAGTGATGTAGACGGAGCTTACTACGGTCCCGATAAGAAAGTACACCAGACCGACGGCTGGGTTAATTATAGCACTTTCTCCCTATGGGATACATACCGTGCTGCCCACCCGCTCTTTACTTATACCGAACCCGAGCGTGTAAACGACATGGTGAAATCCTTCATCGCCTTCTACGAACAGAATGGCCGCCTACCGGTGTGGAACTTCTACGGAAGTGAAACAGACATGATGATCGGTTATCATGCTGTTCCTGTTATTGTAGACGCCTATCTGAAAGGAATCGGCGACTTCGACACAAAGAAAGCCTTGGATGCTTGCATAGCAACGGCTAATCTGGATAATTACCGCGGCATCGGACTCTACAAAGAATTAGGATACATACCTTACAACGTAACAGACCACTACAACGCAGAAAACTGGTCGTTATCCAAAACACTGGAATACGCTTTCGATGACTATTGCATTGCCGAAATGGCGAAGAAGATGGGCAAACAAGACATTGCGGACGAATTTTACAAACGTTCTCAAAACTACAAGAATGTATATAACCCCGCCACTTCTTTCATGCAGCCACGTGACGACAAAGGCACCTTTATCAAGGACTTCAAAGCCGATGACTATACGCCACACATTTGCGAAAGCAACGGATGGCAATACTTTTGGTCTGTACAGCATGACATTAACGGACTGATCGACCTTGTAGGAGGTAAAAACCGATTTGCCGAAAAACTGGACAGTATGTTCACCTATCATCCGGCAGCAGATGACGAACTACCTATCTTCAGCACGGGCATGATAGGACAATATGCGCATGGCAATGAACCGAGCCATCATGTTATTTATCTGTTCAATGCTATAGGACACGAAAATCGCACACAAGAATATGTAGCCAAAGTGATGAACGAGCTCTACAAGAACGAACCTGCCGGTCTTTGTGGCAACGAAGATTGCGGACAGATGTCAGCATGGTATGTATTCAGTGCGATGGGATTCTACCCCGTCAATCCCGTCAGTGGAAAATACGAGATAGGTACTCCCCTATTCCCGGAAATGCAATTACATCTGGCGAATGGAAAAACTTTCACCGTACTGGCCCCCAAAGTGAACAAAGAAAATATCTATATCCAATCCATCAAAATAGATGGAAAACCGTATGACAAAACGTATCTTACTCACGAGCAAATCATGAGTGGAGCAACTGTCGAATTCGAAATGAGTAACACCCCTAAAGCAATTGGAGTCATATTCGAAGAAAATAACCCATAAGCCAAACCAGAACAACCAATTGAGAGAATGAACGAAAACTTCGATATAACCTATAAAGCACTATTTCGCCGGTACTATCCCAGCCTGATTTTCTATGCAACCCGTCTGGTGGGAGAAGAAGAAGCAGAGGATGTAGTGCAGGACGTATTTGTAGAATTATGGAAGCGGAAAGACCACATAGAGATAGGCGACCAAATCCAGGCCTTTCTCTATCGTGCCGTTTACACCCGTGCCCTTAACGTCTTGAAACACCGCAGTGTGGAAGAAGGTTATTGTGTTGCCATGGAAGAAATCAACCAAAGACGCGCAGAATTCTATCAACCGGACAACAACGAAGTGATTCGGAGGATCGAAGATAAGGAACTCCGCAAGGAAATTCATGATGCAATTAATGAACTCCCTGACAAATGCAAAGAGGTTTTCAAACTTAGTTATCTGCATGATATGAAAAACAAGGAAATAGCCGATATTCTCGGAGTTTCACTCCGCACGGTGGAAGCCCATATGTATAAGGCTTTAAAATACTTGCGGGGCCGACTTGATCCTCTTTGGACGATTCTTTTCTTATTTTTATGGCGATTATAATAAGTGTTTTTGCGTTTTGAATTGTATTACTAATATGAAGGAAAAGAAAATGAGTAATCTGAGTGAAGAAATAATAAACAGATATCTGACAGGACAGTGTTCTGAAGAAGAGCTTATCGAGGTCAATGCCTGGATGAAGGAATCGGAAGAAAACGCCCGCCAGCTCTTTCGTATGGAAGAAATTTATCATTTGGGTAAATTCGACCAGTACACTGATGAACAACGGATACTTCGTGCGGAAAAACAACTCTATAAAAAGCTGGACGAAGAGAAAGGTAAACAGAGCAAAATACTAAGCATGCATCGCTGGATGAAATATGCCGCAGTGATTGCTGTAATGTTGGTCATGGGTGGTGGAGTCGGATATTGGTTCTATCAAAGCGGAAACAATCAACAAATGATGGTTGCAGTAGCCAGCGAAGGCATTGTTAAGGAGGTAGTCTTGCCGGATGGCAGCAAGGTTTGGCTGAACAATGCAGCAACCTTGAAATATCCACGTGAGTTCTCCGAAAAGGAACGCAATGTCTACCTGGAAGGAGAAGCTTATTTTGAGGTCACCAAAAACCGCCATAAGCCATTCACCGTTCAAAGTGATGCAATACGCGTACGCGTATTGGGAACTACGTTCAATTTAAAATCCGATAAACGTTGCCGGATAGCGGAGGCGACACTTATTGAAGGTGAGATTGAAGTAAAAGGTAATAAGGAAGAGGGGCAGATTATCCTCACTCCGGGACAACGTGCGGAACTGAACAAAAATAATGGACGATTGACCGTGAAACAAGTGGATGCCAAGTTGGATGCTGTTTGGCACGATAATCTGATTCCATTCCAAAAAGCAGATATCTTCACCATCACCAAAGCGCTGGAGCGTTTCTATGATGTGAAAATCATTCTGTCTCCTGACATTCAGACGGGTAAAACTTACTCCGGTGTACTGAAAAGGAAATCGAATATCGAGTCAGTGTTAAAATCATTGCAAAACTCTATACCTATTGATTATAAAATTGTCGGAAACAATATCTTCATTTCTCCCAAATAAGAAGTAAAAGATGAACCGGCTAAAACTTAAAAGCTATTAATACCATGAAATTAAAAACATTCCTAATAGTAGGATGTTTAGGAGGTTTATTCACACTTAGCTCCTGTACAGCCCCCACTAATGTAAAAGACTATAGTGCTTACGTCAACCCTTTCATCGGTACCGGTGGACATGGTCATACCTTCCCCGGAGCGGTAGTTCCCCACGGGATGATTCAGCCCAGTCCGGACACCCGGATCGATGGTTGGGATGCTTGTTCCGGTTATTATTATGCCGACTCTACCATCAATGGCTTCTCTCACACACACGTCAGCGGTACAGGTTGTTGCGACTATGGAGATGTCTTGCTCATGCCAACTGTGGGTAAACAACAATATCGTACAACCGATCCCCAAAGCCAACGCCTAGCATACGCTTCCTCTTTCTCACATAAGAATGAAATCGCAGAACCAGGATATTATTCTGTCTTTCTTGATACTTACCAGGTGAAAGCTGAAATTTCATCCACCAAACGAGGAGCAATCCATCGCTATACTTTTCCCGAAAACGCCGAATCCGGGTTTATCATCGACCTGGATTACAGTCTGCAACGACAGACTAACTCCGAGATGGAAATAGAAGTAATAAGCGATACGGAAATCTGTGGACATAAGAAAACAACTTATTGGGCTTTCGACCAATATATCAACTTCTACGCTAAATTTTCCAAGCCATTCTCTTATACGCTCGTTACGGATTCTATCACCATGGACAATGGCAAACGGCTTCCTGTCTGCAAAGCATTATTGCATTTCAACACCAGTAAAGACGAACAGGTTCTTGTTAAAGTAGGTGTGTCCGCTGTCGATATTGCCGGTGCACGGAAGAACGTTGAATCAGAAATTCCCGGATGGGATTTCGAGAAAGTACGTAAAGACGCACGTACGGCATGGAATGAATATCTTTCCAAAATTGATATTACAACTTCTGATAAAGAAGATAAAGCCATCTTCTACACGGCCCTCTATCATACGGGAATCAGTCCAAATCTGTTCACTGATGCAGACGGACGTTATTTAGGAATGGATCTGGAAGTGCATCAAGGAGACACCCTTAATCCGATATACACTGTATTTTCTTTATGGGATACTTTCCGTGCGCTACATCCGCTAATGACTATCATTGATCCTGATCTGAATAATCACTTTATCAATTCGTTAATTAAGAAACATCAGGAAGGTGGGATATACCCCATGTGGGACTTGGCTTCCAATTACACCGGCACTATGATTGGTTATCATGCTGTTCCGGTCATCGTGGATGCCTACATGAAAGGGTATCGCAATTTTGATGCCAAAGAGGCTTATAAAGCCTGCCTGCGTGCTGCCGAATATGATACCACCGGCATCAAATGTCCGGATCTGGTTTTGCCTCATCTCATGCCTAAAGCAAAATATTATAAGAATGCCATCGGATATATCCCTTGTGACCGCGAAAACGAATCAGTGGCCAAAGCTCTGGAATATGCGTATGATGACTGGTGTATCTCTATCTTTGCAGAAGCAATGAGTGATTTTGAATCCAAAGCAAAGTATGAACGCTTCGCCAAGGCGTACGAATTTTATTTCGACAAATCAATCCGCTTCATGCGTGGACTGGACTCAAAAGGTGAATGGCGTACTCCATTCAATCCGCGTGCATCTACTCACCGCAGCGATGATTATTGTGAAGGAACAGCTTGGCAATGGACTTGGTTTGTGCCGCATGATGTAGAAGGATTAGTCAATCTGATGGGTGGAGAAGATGCTTTTGTCCAGAAACTCGATTCTTTATTCTCGGCCGATTCATCACTTGAAGGTGAGACAACCTCATCAGATATCAGCGGACTTATCGGGCAATATGCACATGGAAACGAACCAAGTCATCATGTGATCCATCTATATAACTACGTTAACCATCCTTGGAGGACTCAAGAGTTGGTGGATAGCGTTTACCGAAGTCAGTATACCAACAGTATAGACGGTCTTTCGGGTAATGAGGACTGCGGTCAGATGTCTGCCTGGTATATACTCAACTCTATGGGATTCTATCAGGTATGTCCCGGCAAGCCGGTATATTCCATCGGACGTCCTGCCTTCGACAAAGCAGTTATCAATCTGCCTGAAGGAAAGACTTTCAGTATTGTAGTAAAGAATAATGGGAAAAAGAATAAATACATTGAAAGTGTATTGCTGAACGGTAAAGCTCTAAACATTCCATTCTTTAACCATCAGGATATTGCGAATGGAGGAACGATGGAAATCAAGATGACCGATCATCCTACGAAATGGGGAGTCCTCTCTCCAGCTCTCTCCTCCAAAGAAGAGGAATGAGTTGGTACTAGCTGTTCAAATTGAATAAAAAAAACAAAACCTTGAAAAATAAATTGGCTCAATCGATTTCTGATTCGATTGAGCCATAAATAATAAATAAGACCATGAAAAAGTATCTCCTATTAGTATGCGCATTAAGTTGTATCGTCTTTGCAAAAGCCAAAGACTGGACGCAGTATGTCAATCCGCTTATGGGTTCTCAATCTAGTTTCGAGTTATCAACAGGTAATACTTATCCGGCCATTGCCCGTCCGTGGGGGATGAATTTCTGGACTCCACAAACAGGAAAGATGGGAGACGGATGGCAATACACTTATACGGCTAATAAGATTCGTGGATTTAAACAAACACATCAACCCAGTCCGTGGATTAATGATTACGGACAATTCTCTATTATGCCTGTAGTAGGCAAACCGGAATTCAATGAAGAGAAGCGTGCCAGTTGGTTTGCCCACAAAGGAGAAACTGCCACTCCTTATTATTATAAAGTATATCTTGCAGAGCATGATGTAGTGACAGAAATGGCTCCAACCGAGCGTGCAGTTCTTTTCCGTTTCACTTTTCCGGAAAACGATCATTCGTATGTTGTAGTGGACGCCTTTGATAAGGGATCGTATATTAAGGTTATTCCGGAAGAAAACAAGATTATCGGTTACACGACTCGCAACAGCGGTGGAGTTCCCGAAAACTTTAAAAATTACTTTATTATTGAATTCGACAAGCCTTTCACATATAAAGCTACGGTAGTCAATGGCAATCTGCAGGAAAATGTTACCGAACAGACAACAGATCATGCCGAAGCCATTATTGGTTTCCAAACACATAAGGGCGAACAAGTACATGCAAGAATTGCTTCTTCTTTCATCAGTTTTGAACAGGCAGCTTTGAATATGAAAGAGTTGGGCAAAGATAATATCGAACAGCTAGCCCAAAAAGGAAAAGAAGCGTGGAACCAAGTATTAGGCAAAATAGAAGTAGAAGGAGGCAATCTCGACCAATATCGCACATTCTATTCTTGTTTATATCGTTCATTGCTCTTCCCACGCAAATTCTACGAACTGGATGCTGCCGGACAACCTGTTCATTACAGTCCTTATAATGGGCAAGTATTACCGGGGTATATGTATACCGACACAGGCTTTTGGGATACTTTCCGTTGCCTATTCCCGTTATTGAACCTAATGTACCCGTCAGTCAACAAGGAAATGCAGGAAGGTCTGATCAATACATATAAAGAGAGCGGTTTCTTCCCGGAATGGGCAAGTCCGGGGCACAGAGGCTGTATGGTTGGTAACAACTCTGCTTCTGTCTTAGTGGATGCTTACATGAAAGGAGTGAAAGTGGACGATATAAAAACATTGTATGAAGGGCTGATTCACGGAACGGAGAATGTACATCCACAAGTATCATCAACAGGACGTCTGGGATATAAATATTACAATAAACTGGGCTACGTGCCTTATGATGTAAAAATCAATGAGAACGCCGCACGCACGTTGGAATATGCATACAATGACTGGTGTATCTACCAACTGGCAAAGGAACTTAAACGTCCGAAAAAAGAGATTAATCTTTTCGCAAAACGTGCCATGAACTACAAGAATCTTTTCGATAAGGAATCTAAGTTAATGCGTGGACGCAACGAAGATGGTACGTTCCAATCTCCTTTCTCTCCGCTGAAATGGGGAGATGCTTTTACGGAAGGAAATAGCTGGCACTATACTTGGTCGGTATTCCACGATCCTCAAGGATTGATTGACTTGATGGGTGGAAAAGAGATGTTTATCACCATGATGGATTCTGTTTTTGCCGTACCTCCTATTTTTGATGATAGCTACTACGGCCAAGTGATTCATGAAATCCGTGAAATGACTGTGATGAATATGGGTAACTATGCACATGGCAATCAACCGATTCAGCACATGATTTATTTATATGACTATGCAGGACAACCTTGGAAAGCCCAATACTGGTTGCGTCAAGTAATGGATCGTATGTACTCTCCTACTCCGGACGGCTATTGTGGCGACGAGGACAACGGACAAACTTCTGCCTGGTATGTATTCTCGGCATTAGGTTTCTATCCTGTTTGTCCGGGAACGGATGAATATATTATAGGTGCTCCGTTATTCAAGAAAGCTACACTCCATTTTGAAAATGGCAATAGTTTGGTTATTGATGCTCCGAATAACAGTAAGAAGAATTTTTATGTCAATTCGATGAATGTCAATGGTGCTGATTACACTAAAAATTATCTCCGACACGAAAATTTGCTCAAGGGAGGTACAATCAGTGTTGAAATGAACAATCAACCTAATCAGAATAGAGGAACTAAAGAAGAAGATATGCCCTATTCTTTCTCTAAGCAACAATAACCCCTATTCATAATCCGAACCATATTCCGTTTTCAGTTATGCAGTTCTTTCCGAAAGCTGCTATTCATCGAAATTACAGTAAAGCAATAGCTTGAAAGCAAAGATATTCGCTTTCAGGCTATTTTTCAATTACTTTTCACTACTTTTGCTCAACAAACGACATATAAATCATGGAAGAAAAAATTGATTTTGCAAAAGTCCCTTACCAGTATGCAATGTGCCTCAACCGACAATGCCCCAAAGCAAACACCTGCCTAAGACAACTCACCGAGCAAAGCGCACCGGAAAATATCAAGCATTGGATTATTATCAGCCCCAAACATCTGGCAAGTGTGGAAGGGGATTGTCCCCATTATCGTTCCAACAGAAAAGTACGATATGCGAAAGGATTTATCGGAATCTTGGAAAACCTCCCCTATAAACAGATGCAAACCGTTATCCTGCATTTGATGAGCTATTTAGGTCGCAGAACCTACTACCGCTCCCGCAAAGGTGAACGTCTGCTCTCCCCTTCCGAACAGCAACGCATATTAAATATTCTTAAGAGCTGCGGAGTTACCGCCCCGCAAGAGTTTGATGCATATGTGGAAGACTACGACTGGTAACAGTATCCCCCAATCGACATAAACGTAACATCAGCCCGGCACAACCGTCACATCCGAATAGAACTGTCGTCACCCAGAATCGACACAAGTGTCACACGGTGATGAAACGACTGTGCCATCGGCTTGGCACAACAGTGACACAGGGATGGCACAGTTGTACCCGACCAGTGGCACATACTGTTGTCTTATTCTCTTATAACCTTTATCCCTGTTTCCTCTATCATACCTCCATATCCAACAAAGATGTCATCAGGTATTCTATCGTTATGATAAAAAAACAAAACCATGTAATCATAGGTTTTAACACCTTATGATTACATGGTTTCTTCCAAACTCACTTTATAGTATACCTAACAAAAACTAAGGAACAACCTCTAATATATCCTCTAATTTCTCGTTTAGCGTAATGAGTAATTGTCCTGCAGCAATTCTGTCTTTCTGCGCCTGCGTCACTTTTATCTTTTTCAAGATGGACACACCACTTTCAGAACGTTTACAGTTCATCTTTTCCAGATTCGGACAACCAGAAATATCAATAACCGTCAATCTATTTTGCACTTCAAAGTCATATCCATAACTAGTCAATGGTATATTAAACGTTTTAAGCTTCGTTCCTGAAACTTTGACTGATTCAGGTGACGGAAATTTATAAGTATCTTTATAACATAAGTTCTCAAAGGCAAGTTCTGTGACAGGATTATCGCCTAACATGATCTCTTCCAATGGATTAAAATCAATAGAAAGTGATGCAACCTTCTTCAGTTTACTTATATCAAATTTCGTCAGATGATTCTGTACACTACTATAAACACTGGCTGCTTCGATTGTAATCCTTTCCAAGTTTTCAAAGACCTCAATACCTTCAACACTCTTGATCTGTTTTTTGTTTTTAGCCCCATCATGATAAATTTCTGTCGCACTTAGTCCTTTTTCTGTCAACAGATATTTATCGCCATCTTGAGATATATACTCCTGTTCAACTAACCATGTACGGAAATTATCATCTACAATCGTAACTTCCGGCAAGTTCTTATTAATTTGGTTAATATCTAAAACAACATCATAAAGAACACTTTCAGGGCAATAGAACCTGATCTTTCCGCTCCGTGTAGTTTCCGACTCTTGAATTTTGAAAACAAAACGATCCGGAGTATCGGTGGATTTTTCGGCTACAATCCAGCTGTCCGATTCAAATTCATAAGGAACGCTCGCATCTACATCGACAGTCAAAGAACCACCTTCCAAACCGAACACAGTTTCATCTTCAGTGCTTAACTTGATATACTTCTTCTCTTGCACAACTAACACTTCTTTAGACAATTCACCATCAGTGAATGTTACTGTACATTCCCTTGGCTCACCAGCGACATTTTCTTCTACCTTTAAAGAAATCACAATGTTACCGTTTACACTTTCTTTACGCAGAGCTTCAGAAATCCAGGTTTGTTCATCAGAATACGAAATACTCAGGTCGTCTTTACCGACTGTTCCATCTATTTTAACTTCGATATATTGCACATTCGAAAGCAATGATAGTTTTTTGGAGGAAACAATTTTCCAAGCACCGTCATCATCATCACCGCCTCCTCCGGAACCATCAGCTTCGGAAGATACCTTTAAAGAGGCGGTTGCCGTTCCCGTGAAGAATTTCAGTATACCCTTCAGTTCTTCTCCACTGGAATTAGGATCGATTGTGACGGTTATCTTATCTCCATTCTGTCCTGAATCGGCAGAGGTATGAACCCATGAGTAGTTGTTGGTCACGCGCCAATTGCCGGAACTTGTTACGACTACTTCTGTTTTAGCTCCTTCAGAGTCTGCATGAAATTTATCTGCCGATATTTCGATTGTATCCGGCACAAGACTCTTCTCATCGTCGTCACTGCAACTAGAAAGCAAAGTCGCAGTGAAAAGAGTAAATAATATAAATATCTTTTTCATCATTATCTTTATTTAGATTTACTTATTTAGGTCTACTCCAAGTATTAAGTTCGCCTAACTCTGAAATTGGATATGCTTTTGCATCGTAGTAGCTGGACAATCCCGCTCCCGGATATTGGTTTTTCTGTTTGTAATAATACTTCGGCATTGCCATCTCTTCATCATACAGTCCGATAGCTACCTCATTCAGAAGTGTCAGAGCATAAGAATAATTTTTGGTTTGAATAGCATAAAGCATCATATAACCATATCCGACATCTTTCACTTTCTTCGACTGAGAGATCATATCACCTAACCATCCCACTCCAAGCTGGTGAGACAGACCTGAACAATTTCTCAATGTCATTCCGGATAGAGGTTGGGTAGCGTATCCATAATCACCTACATAATAATCCACGAAAGAACCAAAAGGATACTCTACCCCTTCATCGACTATTTTTACTTCATTCAGACGGTCATACCTTAATTGTCCCAGCTCGTAGAATGTAACAATCTTATCGGGCATAGCTTTTTTACATTCATAGAGTAATCTTGCCGCGCTTTTCGCGTTTGATGATCCCGCAATATATTCATTTCCACCGCCTCCTCTGGTATATTCGTCGTCAAAAGTCACTCCGTCAAGTTGATAGGTATCACATATCTCTTTCAATTTTTGAGCGTAATACTTCGCTCCGGTATCTGTCAGTTTGGCTACTCCAGCCTGATCATGGTTCCCCAAGATACTCAGAATAACTTTAATACCGGCCTGGCGTAAGGGTTGCAGCAGTTCGTCACTTCTATTGAGCAGTTCTGTAACCTGTGCGTTTAGGTGCACTTTAGGTTTACCGTTTTCTTCGTTAATATTCGCAGAGAATATAACCAGTTGATCGAAAAGCATCTTTCCTGAATCTTTCAGTTTAAATTCCAGTATGTTCAGCGGATTCTCATCATTCACCTCCATATACATCACTAGCTTTACTCTGCCATCATCCGCATCGCCACCCTGACTGGGGACCGTCGGTTTTCTCCACTTATTGGTTACCAGATAAACAGCATGTTGAGTCTCTTCCGGAATGGTTATTCCATTTGTTTGAGGAGTGACTTTGAGAGGAACCATGTAGACCTTGTCTTGTTCAAGCGTCTCTCCTCCGGTGAGGATAATATCTACCCCCGGTGAATTAACGTCGTCAGGCGCAAGTGTCAGTTTTCCATCCAGTCCTATGGAGATGTACTCGGCAGGATAAAGCGGATAGTCTTTATCATTTGCCGCGTTGTATATTTCCTGATAAGTGGGGTCAAGCTCCAGTTTCACATCGACTCCTTTCTGAGGCAGCTTCGTAAGCTGGAAAAAGACGTTCAGTTTCAGCTCGTCACCGGTCAGAACTACTTCACTAAGGTTTTTACCGGTATTGCGGTCGAGCAACATTCCGTCGATACGATAAATGGCACCATAGGCCTGTTCGTCGATTTTAGCGGGCATCTCTATATCTTCCGAGCACGAAGTGAATCCCTGGCAGGCAAAAGCTGACATGACAAGGCATAGAGCATACTTCAAACATTTTTTTGTATTCATATTAACTATTATTTTTGGGGTGCATAATTCATTATACCAATAGCTCCACGAATATTCTTATATATAAATGAACTATTGAAATAGTCATCTTGAGCATTAACAATGGAAATGCCGACCTTGGTGTATTTCTTATCCAGAACAAGAACCCATTGAGCGGCACCTTTTACGGCAGTCAGGCGCACTTTCTTCTCTTCGTCTTCATAATCCGAGAAATAACCGGCATCAGAGTCGGGATCGGATATCGACGGTATTGTTACTCCGATAATAAACCGGTCGGTGGGGACACCTTCTACGGAACTTTGCACGATAGCACGTCCCAGTTCCGCTGCCATAACCGCATCATACTGAGGCACTATAATGTAAATGCATTCAGAAAGCAAATCCTTATCTGACAAATTCTGGGGATTGCCCTGGAAGAACAGAACGTTGTCTTTATGGTTCTTTTTCCACTCCTGAACCAACGATAAGAACGTACGCTGCCGTACTTCATACACCGCTTTTTCTTCTGCCGACGCACTGGATATGTCATTTCCCAGATAAGAAACCACTATGCCGTCGTAGGTGAACTTGTCACATAAACCCAGCATGGCTTGAGTCTGCTCCTTAATGAATAAAAGGAACTTGTCTTCATCCGCCGCCGCGCCTTCCGTTTCTATTTTCTGTGACCACAGTGTTTCTAACGCCTCATAATCAATGTTATAAACAACCCGTGTCCCTTTCTCGCGCACTGACGTGAATTCTTCGACCAATGCCGGATGAAGGTCGCCCGGATTGGCAAGACATATGTAATCCACGCTATCAGGATAGGCTGTCAGATGCTCATTTTGTTTCATGGGAGTCGACGTCGAATTATTAATCGTGATAATAACTACTTTATGTTCCCGCGCTTTATAGTTCCGCAAGTCTTCCATATATTGTCTGTAGAGTTCAGGATTCATTTCTTCAAATGAAGGATAATGAATATCCAGGCTTTTCGGATCCGTCCAGTCACTGCATGCCGTTGCCAGTAAAGCCAGAGTAAATAAAGCTCCTATCGTTATTTTTCTAAGATGTAAAATCATACTGTTCTTTATTAAAAGTTCTGCTAATTATTTTTTCTTCTCCGGTAGAGCTACTTGCGTCCATTTCAGTTCTTTTTCAGCAGTCAGGTCATTTCCATGGACTGTATAATCCTTTATGATTGTACCTGCACCTTCATTGAACTTCCAATATGCGACCAGCCCTTCGGAGTCCGGCTCTACCGTATAGAAATGGTCAGTTGAATTTATTTCTTCCTCGGTCAATGCTTTATTCCAGATACGCACTTCCGAAATCATGCCATCCAAATAGCGGTTATTGTCATAAGAATATCCAATCCAGAAACAGCGTGGCTTGTCTTCCGCTTCATCTGAGTGCTCAACAGAGAAGTCTACAGATGTCGATCCGGCTGTTCCGGTCAGTTTTTGAACTCCGTTAATATAAACAGAAACAGCACCCTTGTCAAAGGTTACGGCTATATGGTACCACTGTTTGGATTGCAGTTTCAGATCACCGGACGTAAGGTTTGTCGTCTTGTCAGTTGCAATCTGAATCTGGTTTGAAGCCAGACCTGCATCTCCCACACGTACCAGAAACTTACCTTCAATTCCCATAATAGTCGATATCTGATTTTTAAATTGATTACCATAGACCAATGCTTCTAATGTAAAAGTCGACATATCCTTTACCGGTTTGCCATTAGTCCACTCAGGCCATGCTCTATTATTCGCAAGTCCTGCCGCCACATTTATTAATGACGCCCCCTTAAAAATATAATATACAGTCTTTGCGCTTGCAAGCAGACCTATTCCCTCTATCGATGAAACTGTAACAGGAAGCACATAACGCATATCATCATCAAGAGAATTTATATTTATAAATTTCACGGTAACCGGATTACTGGTAACACTTCCCGGTGCAATAGCCGCTACCGGTTCTTCTATCTTATAATTATCTTCAGGAAGAATGATTGCTTCGGGGTCATAATACGCCAGTCTATAAGTTTCGAGCAGCGCAGGGGCAGTAGCAAATGATACTTTTACTTCTTTGCCTTCCGGTTTAGCCAAACTTACAGTAATATTGCGTGAAATCTCCGCTGCATCTTTCTGGATTAGCAATTCTTCAACAAAATTTGATGCTGAAATAAAAGCTTTATTATCATAATGTTGCTTGTCTTCGTCACCATCCTTACAAGACATGACTATCAGAGTAGTAATACATATCAAAGTAATACTACAAAAATGATTTATTTTCATGGTTACATTCATTTTTTATAAAAAAGTTTATCAAGAACACATTAGAGAGATTCTAACACATAAGAACACTTAGTACTCTAAGTACTTGGTATATTTTAAATATAGGTTATTCAAGGGGATATCAGATATTTCTTACTTTTTCTAAAAAAAAAGAGAAAATGGACTAAGTGTTTATTATATTAGCATTGTTTTATTAACAAAGGGAGGGAAAGTCGACACTCTTCTTTTTGAGTTTAATAAAATGTATAACCATTAAATTAAATGTATGGAAAGCAAACATTCGCTTCGAAAGTCGAAGTTATTTCGAGCTTTATTGATTCTTTTGTTGATAGCAGTTCCTGTACAATGGGCTGCGGCACAGTTGACCTTATCAACTCCCCGTACAACTTTAGGAACTGTAATTAAACAGATTCAATCACAATCAAAGTACCAATTTTTCTACAATGACAAGCTATCGACTGTCACAGTTGAACCTTTAAAAGTAAAAGATGCTTCTTTAGAGCAAGTTTTAAACACACTTTTGAAAAATAAAGATATCTCTTATAAAATAGAAGAGAATATAATTTATTTATCAGAAAAAGAAAATTCCGATTCACTACAACAACAAAGCGGGAAAGAACGTACTATAACCGGACAAGTTGTAGATGCTAAAGGAGAACCATTGATTGGTGTTAGCATTTTAGTGAAAGGAACAACAGACGGAGCTATTACCGATTTGGATGGTAACTACAAAATTGTGACAAAAAGCAATAACCCAGTTATTGTTTATTCTTATATCGGATATAAGACACAAGAAATCCCTTTGAAAGGACAGACAGCCATTAATATTACGATGATGGATGATACCCAAGTGATTGACGAGGTAGTTGTTACAGCTTTGGGTATTAAGCGTTCAGAGAAAGCTTTGAGTTATAATGTCACACAGGTCGATGCAGAATCAGCTTTAGCTGTAAAAGATGCGAACTTTATTAATTCACTGAACGGAAAGGTTGCGGGTTTAAATATCAACTCTTCTTCTTCTGGTATTGGTGGTGCAAGTAAAGTTGTTATGCGTGGTTCTAGGGGTATCGAACAATCGTCTAATGCTCTTTATGTTATCGACGGTATTCCAATGTATAACCTGAGCGCTTCTGGTGGTTCTGAAGAGATGCAATCGCAAGGCTCTACAGAAGCTATAGCTGATATAAACCCAGATGACATTGAATCAATGTCAGTTTTGTCTGGTGCTGCTGCTGCCGCATTGTATGGTAGCAATGCATCTAATGGTGCTATTGTGATTACAACCAAAAAAGGAAAAGTGGGTCGTGTAGCCTTGACCGTATCTAGTAATACAGAAATGTTATCTCCATTCGTCATGCCACAGTTTCAGAATCGCTATGGAACTTCTGGAACAGATGCTAGTTGGGGTAAAAGATTGAATGAAGCTAATTACCGCGGATACGATCCTGCAAGTGATTATTTTCAGACTGGGCTTATTGGAACAGAATCTGTAACACTTTCTACTGGTACTGAACACAATCAGACATATCTTTCTGCCGCAGCCGTTAATTCGCGTGGCATTATTCCAAATAACAAATACGACCGCTATAACTTTACATTCCGGAACACCACTCTTTTTCTAGAAGATAAGATGAAACTGGATGTTGGTGCTCAATATATTATGCAGAAAGACCGTAATATGGTGAATCAAGGTATTTATGCAAACCCATTGTCTTCTGCTTACCTGTTTCCGCGTGGAAATGACTGGGAAGATTACAAAATGTACGAACGTTATGATTTAGAGCGTAATATGTATACGCAATATTGGCCTCAAGGAGGGGGATCGTTCCGTTTACAAAATCCTTACTGGATTAATTATCGTAACTTGCGTGAAAATGACAAAGATCGTTATATGTTGAGTGCAGCTTTAAGTTACGATATTCTAAGTTGGTTGAACGTAGCTGGACGTGTACGTCTAGATAATTCATACAACACATATACACAAAAATACTATGCCTCTACCATCGCAACTATTGCTGAAGGTGAAAATGGTTTTTATGGTGTAACAAACACTCGTGACAAGCAAACATATGCAGACTTATTGTTGAATATAAATAAAACATTTGGCGAGGATTGGAGTTTAACAGCTAATATCGGAGCATCTTATTCAGACAATCGTTCTGAAGCTCTTGCCGTTAGTGGACCAATTGCAGCGAATGGACTTCCTAACTTTTTCACAGTTGCTCAATTGGATAAAGAAACTGGGAAACGTGAAGAAACTGGTTATCGTGAACAAACACAATCTATATTTGCATCTGCAGAAGTTGGTTATAGAAGTACTTACTACTTGACTCTTACCGGACGTAATGATTGGCCAAGTCAATTAGCGGGACCGAACTCAAAACAGTCTTCTTTTTTCTACCCGTCAGTAGGAGGCTCTGTTGTTTTGTCTGAACTTTTCAAATTACCTGAAAGTATTTCATACTTAAAACTACGTGCTTCTTGGGCATCCGTAGGTCTACCATTTGGACGCTTCCTTGCTTATCCAACTTTTTCATGGAATACTTCAACAGGAGCATACTCTTCTCAGTCTGCATATCCATTGTATGATTTGAAACCGGAACGTACAGATTCTTGGGAAGTAGGTCTTACTGCACGTTTCCTTAAACATTTCAATTTTGATGTTTCATTCTATAATACCAAGACTTACAATCAAACCATGGATGCAAAGCTTTCTCCAACAGGAGGCTATAGTACATTCTATGCGCAGACTGGTAACGTACGTAACCGTGGTGTAGAACTTTCACTTGGTTACAAGAATACATGGAACAAGTTTTCATGGAGTTCTAACTACACATTCAGTGCCAATAAAAACAAGATTTTAAGCCTGATTGATGGTTACATAAACCCTGTAACCGGTGAAGAAATAACAAAAGACCGTATGGATGTAGGTGGTTTATCAAAGGCACGGTTCATTCTAAAAGTAGGTGGATCTTTAGGTGATCTCTACTCACAGTCTGACTTGCTTCGAGATTCAAATAATAAGATTTATGTAAATGCCGATGGAAATGTAGCAGTGAATGACAAAGCTGATGATATTTATTTAGGATCTGTTTTTCCAAAAGCTAATATGGCATGGCGCAATGACTTTCAATATGGTAACTGGGGACTTGGCTTCCTTCTTACTGCCCGTTTGGGAGGAGTCGTTTACTCTGCGACTCAAGCCGTTCTTGACTCCTATGGTGTATCCGAAGCTACAGCAGCAGCTCGTGATAATGGTGGAGTCGTGATAAACGGCAACGATATGATTGACGCGCAAAAGTGGTATACAGTGGTTGGTGCCGACAGCGGTATTCCTCAATATTACACTTATAGTGCTACCAATTTACGTCTGCAAGAAGCTTCTGTCAGCTACACTATCCCAAGAAAGAAATTGAAAAATATTATGGATATCACTCTTTCGCTGGTAGGTCGTAACTTGTGGATGATTTATTGCAAGGCTCCTTTCGATCCTGAATCTGTAGCCACTACAGGTAACTATTACCAGGGAATTGATTACTTTATGATGCCTAGCCTTCGTAGCGTAGGATTCAATTTGAAACTTAAATTCTAAAAACGGAAAAGATGAAGAAAAATACAATAATACAGTTTATAGTCACTGGTATGTTTCTTTTCGGTGCAACTGCATGTACAGGAAACTTTGAAGATTACAATAAAAATCCTCATGAACCAGACCAAAATGACATGGGAGTAGATTGGTATTTGGTAAGATCATTAGCTCTTAATTTACAAGATTTGATGATGCCAGAACAAGAGAACTTTTCTCAATATGTAGACTGTTTGATGGCAGGAGCATTTTCGGGATATGTAGCAGACTCCAATTTGGGTACAGGTTGGTCTGGTCGTTACGCAACTTATAATCCTTCAGACGATTGGAAAAAAATTCCATTCAATGATTTTTATTCAAAGTTTTACCCTGATTACTTCAATTTGAAAAATCAAAGCGATGATGAACTTTTCTTATCGTTGGCCGAGTTATATCGTATCGTCGTAATGTTACGTGTAACAGATACATATGGTCCCATCCCTTATTCAAAAGTAGGTGCAGCTAATGCGATCAAATCCCCTTATGATTCTCAGCAAGCTGTCTATGCCAAAATGCTAGAAGATTTGGATAATATTATTACAGTATTAGGAAAGTTTGGCAACCAAAGCTTCAGCTCAAGTGCTGATAGAATTTATAATGGCAATACATCAGCATGGTATAAGTTTGCCAACTCTTTGAAGCTAAGAATGGCGATGCGTACTTGCTATGTAGCAGGATTTAACGTGAATGGAAAAACATCACAGCAATTGGCTGAAGAAGCTGTAGCAGCAGGTGTTATGACTGCTGCAACTGATGGCGCTTATCGTAAAGTTGCCGATCATAATCCATGGCAACGTTTTATGGTACTATGGTCAGATGCACGAATTTCAGCGGATTTAACCTGCTACATGAATGCATACAACGATCCTCGTCGCGAAGCATATTATGATAAAAGTACTTTTGGCACCGTGTCGGGAAATGCATATACTGGAGAAGAAAGTTATGTAGGTTTACGTCGGGGTATTCTGCAAGGACAATATAACTCCTGGTCACAAGGCTCTTCTTGTATGAAAGTCACTACGAGTGATAATATAGTTGTGTTCCGTGCATCAGAAGTCGCTTTCTTGCGTGCTGAAGGAGCTCTTCGTAACTGGAACATGGGAGGAACAGCTAAAGACTTCTATGAGGAAGGAATCCGTTTGTCGTTTGAAGAAAACGGAATTACCAGTGGAGTCGAAAATTATCTTGCAAGTACGGGAAAAGTAGAAGCATATAAAGATCCACTGAAAGGACAAAGTGCCCAAACTTATGATTACTCTGGAGCTATTAATACAAATGTAACTGTGGCATGGTCTGGAGGTGATTTTGAAAAAAGCTTAGAACAGATTATTACTCAAAAATGGATTGCAAACTTTCCAAATGGTATGGAATCATGGACTGAGTACCGTCGTACAGGCTATCCTAAATTAATGCCAATGGCAGCAAATGCAAGTGGAGGAATTGTTAATGATGCGGAAGGTGCACGACGCATGCCATATCCAACTGATGAATATCGTGAAAATAGAGAAAGCGTAGAAGCAGCAGTTGCGACATTGACACAAGAGTCCAAGACTAAAAGAGGAGATACGATGGCAACTCACGTATGGTGGGACTGTAAATAAATCAACCAATGAGTAACAAAAAATAAAAATATATACCAAGTACTTAGTATATTAAATTATACAAATAAAATTACCTTAATTATAGCATATATGAGAAGAAAAATAAAATATCTCATGCCTGTAATGCTGGCATGTTCTATGATGCAGTTCTCGTGTTCTGACTGGACAGATCCAGAAAGCATCAATATACATACTCCTTCTATGGAGGAACAAAATCCGGAACTTTATGCTCAATACCTGGAATCTCTCAACAACTTTAAAGCAACAGACCATCAGGTAGTAATTGTTTCAGTTAATAATGTAAGTACTGTAACAACCTCACGCAGTCAACATCTTACTGATATGCCTGACAGTCTCGACTATATTTGTCTAAACAATACAATGGAAGTAAATCAGGCAAATATATCTGAGATGAAGGAAGTACGTCGATTGGGTACAAAAGTATTGGGATTAGTTGATTTCGATGCTATAGAAAGTGCATGGAAAAAGATTCTTGAAGAAGAAGCAGCCAACGCTGTACCTAATCCCGAATCTGATGAAACAGAAAATGGAGAAGAAGGAGAAGAGACTGTCGACGATGCAACACGTTTTATTGAATACTGCAAAAGTGAGGTCACTAAACAAATCGCCGCAAGTAACGCTTTAGATGTAGATGGAATTGTAGTGAATTATACAGGCTTCGACCTCAATTCGCTTGTTGAAGAGAATGAAATTGCCGCTGAAACAGCACGTCAAGGAGCATTCTTTGACGCGGTAGCTAACTGGAAAGTTGCGAATACTAATAAGGACTTGCTTTTCAAAGGTTACCCGCAGAACGTTATTGGTAAAAGTCTGCTTTCTGATTGTAAATACATCATTGTCAATGCGCATGGAGCAAAAAACCAATACGAGATGTCTTATCTCATACTCATGGCATCAGCAAAAAACGTACCAACCGACCGCTTCATCATGGGAGTAACAACGCCTTATCTTACCAATTCGGGGAGTTACAATGGTGAACTCGGAGATGGCTCATCTGCCATCATTGGAGCTGCTCAATGGGCAGTGGCAAAGACGCCTGACTACACCAAAGCTGGAATTTCAATTGATGCAGCGGAAAAAGACTATTTTAATGCCAGCAATGTATACCCAACCTTAAAAGAAGCTATAAGTATATTGAGTCCAACCGTTAAATAAAAAACTGCCTTATGAAATTAAACAATTTAATATTTACAGCTCTTGCCGGTTTCTCAATAATTCTTGCCGGTTGCCAGAACAACGATGAAAATGAACAGCATTATGACAATAAACTCTTCATTTCGGCATCGAACTTTACTAAGGAAATACTGTTCAAAGCTGGTGATACAAATGTAGAAACTGGTCTTTCAGTAGCCATAGCAAAGCCTGAAGAACATGATATCAAAGTGACTATGTCACCTGCTCCCGAACTTTTATCAACTTATAAACTGGCATATTACGATGAAACTGCAGTACTTCTTTCTGAAGAACATTATTCAATGCCAGAAACTTCGACTACCATCAAATCAGGTAGTATAGTTAGTCCAGAATTGCCTATTGAATTCATTAATACAGGAGAACTTGATATCAAAACCACTTATGTGCTTCCAGTCACTATTAAATCAGTGGAAGGAATCGGCGTTTTGCAAAGTGCTAAGACATATTATTATGTATTCCGCGGAGCATCACTTATTAATGTGGTATGTAATATCAGTCGTAATCGTGCTTATCCGGACTTCAAGAATGACTCCAAATTCAATAATCTAACGGAGAATACGATGGAGATACTGTTCAAGGCCAATTCATTCCCTAATACTCTGAACACGTTGATGGGTATCGAAAGCAATTATTTGCTCCGTATCGGTGACGCAACCATTCCGAATAACCAACTTCAAGTAGCTACTTCTGTTAACAATTGTACAAGCGCAGACCTTCAACTTGAAAGTGGCAAGTGGTATCATGTAGCTGTCGCATTCAATAAAGGTAATGTCAAAGTATATATCAATGGCGTAGAAAAGCTTTCCGGTTCAACGGGAAAGAGTTCTGTTAGTCTTGGTGCTAAACATACCAATGAGGAAGACGGCTCACGTTGTTTCTGGGTAGGTTATTCCTATAAAGATGACCGCTATTTTGATGGCGTCGTTTCCGAAGTACGAATCTGGAATCGTGCATTAACAGCAGAAGAAATTCAGGCAACAAATCACTTCTACACAATAGAACCTGAATCGGAAGGGCTCATTGCATATTGGAAATTCGACGAAGGTTCGGGTACAGTAGCTAAAGATTACAGCGTGAGTGGCTATGATTTGACAATCGAAAAAGAACCTAAATGGGAATCTGTTTCATTGCCTCAATAATAAATCATTTAACTAAGAATTGAATATGAATATGATAAACAATATCAAATATGCTTTCCTGCCAGTGGTAATGTTCACTATGGCAACCTTCACATCTTGTGAGGAAGACATTGAAATAGGAAACAAGATAGATGAATCTTCTTATTTGGCATCGACTCAACTGAGCGGATTATTATTGGACGAAAATACGAATAAAAACAGTTCGGTAATCGAGCTCCGAAATAATGAATATAGCACTAATGTGGTATTCCGTCTTTCTAAACTACCTCAAAAAGGAGTAGATGTTCAAATAGCTGTCGAGGAATCATATGCAGCTATATACAACACTATCCATGAAACGGATTTCGAAGTGTTTCCTGCCGCTAATGTGAAAATCGCAAATAATGGTACTTTTGTACTTGCCCCAGATGATAAAGTTACCCCAAGCGTGAAAGTTACACTGACTGCGTTTGATGGAATGGAAGAGGATAAAACCTACATAGTACCTTTGACAGTAACATCTTCTACTGAAGGAGTAACATTTACTGAAACGTCCAAGCATATGGTGCTTCTCGTTCAAGATTATCGCAACAAACCTAATACTAACAAAGGAGAAGATGCGGTACAAACAGTTCTTTATTTCGAAGTTAATGATACTAACCCGCTCAATGCCCTTGAGTTTCTGACTGAAAGTGGTAAATATTTTTTCGACCATATCGTACTTTTTGCTGCTAATATCAATTGGGATCCAGAGAAACAACGAGTATATTTAGCGAACAATGAAAATGTTCAATTCTTGCTCGACAATAATGATAAGTATCTACAACCATTGCGTAAAGCTGGTATGAAAATTATTATCAGCATCCTTGGTAATCATGACGAAGCTGGTGTCGCTCAACTTTCGGATATGGGAGCTAGGGAATTCGCCCGGGAACTGGCAGCTTATTGCCGTGCTTATAATCTGGACGGCGTCGCTTTCGATGACGAATATTCGAACTCACCAGACCTTTCAAACCCCTGGCTTGCAAGCCCATCAGCTTATGCAGGTTCACGATTAATGTATGAATGTAAAGCTGTCATGCCGGAAAAAATTGTCTCGCTCTATAACCTTGGCAACATGTATTCAAGTAGTCTCCAAGTTATCGATGGTATCGAACCTGGTCAGTATTGCGATTATGCTGTAGCTGACTATGGTGGTGCTGCTGGGCCAGGTACCGGTATGACATTGAAACAGTGTGCTGGTATGTCAATAGAACTAAGACGAGGCAGTGGCAACTCAAGTGAATCTACAGCGCGTTCTAGAAAAGAAGCTGGTTATGGATACTACATGTTCTTCGCACTTGACCCATCATTATATGGTTCACAAGTATATAGATGCCAATCCGTTTGTAAAGGTTTGTACGATGAAACATTAGTTTATCCAAGTTACTATTATAAAAAGAATAGTACAGAACGTGAAGCTATTAACTGATTAATGTATATTTTACCTTAAAAAGAATAGATATGAAATTATTTAAGAATTTAATGATAGTGTTATCGGTATCCCTCCTACTATGGGGTTGTTCTGATGATGATGAATCAATCAATAATGGTAATTCAACAATCTCACTATCGACCAATATACTCCAAGTGGATAAAAATGGAGGGGATGCTACAGTTACTGTAACAAGCTCCGATAACTGGCGGTTGTCAGGAATATGTGATTGGGCACATCCGTCAATAACTTCAGGTAAAGATGGTGATGTAGTTACTTTTACCATCGATCCTAACAAATTAGATGAAAAGCGTACTGCAACCTTCAAGTTTTTCACAGGTTCTTCAGTTGTGCCACTACAAGTAGAGTCTCAACCTGCATATATAATGGATTTACTTTCTGACGAAGCTCTTTCTATTACTAAAGAAAAAAGTACTGTGAGAATTCAACTTAATACCAATGTGGCCGACCCAACGATAACATATAGTGACGGTGGTAAAGAGTGGCTGACATTCGATAGACGTAATGAATTCGGTGGCAAAGTAACTTTATCATTCACTGCTGCCGAGAACAAGACATATAAAGATCGTAGTACAAAAATTACAATCTCAAGCCCACTCGTTACTGAAAGTGTCAATGTAGATATTAATCAAAAACAAACAGATGCAATTATCACCGAAAGTAACACTTTAACATATGATCTAACAGCACGAACTATCTCTTTTAAAGTGAAATACAACGTCAATTACGCTATTTCCATAACAAAAGGGAAAGATTGGATTACTGATCAATCAATTTCCGAACCACAAAAAGGCGATGATGGTTTGACTACGGTTACTGTTACTTATAAACTATCCGCATCACCAGCTTCGCGTGGAGGTACAATTCATATTGCCCAAACCAGTGGTACATTAGTAAAAGATATTGCTATTGTTCAAAAAGATCCGGACGCCAGCCCTGTGGAAATTCCAGATGCCGTTCTTCGAGCACTTTGTATATCTAACGGTTGGGCTCTCCCTATTGATGATACCAAATGTATTATTCTTGAAGAAGGATTAAACGCAACTTCATTCTCTAACACCTCATACTCTAACCAGATTAAAGATTTAACCGGAATAGAGTATTTCCCTAACCTGACTTCATTACGTTTAGGTTATTGTTCAAACATGAAAAAGCTTGATATTTCAGGTTTACATAAGGTATCATCACTCACATTTAATAGCCCTACTATTTGTGAAGAGTATAATTTGGGAGATAATCCAATTACTAGTTTCAATGCAGGAGGTAGCTATGTTTATTCGGAGGCAGAAAGTCTTAAAGTCATCAGTAGTAAACTTGAGTCTTTGGATTTAAGTCTTGTTTCCTGGTATGCAAGTTATGATTATGTTACGTCAATTGATGCTTCGGAATGTCCAGCATTAACAAACTTAAACGCCAATCGTAGCAGCAAAATTAAGACTCTTTATTTAAAGACTGGTCAAGTGATACCAAAGTTAACTAAGAATGATGCAACTACTATTGTTTACAAATAATTAATATATAGAGAAATAATTTATAGAGAATCCCTTTATTTACTCTTTCCAAATCTGTGAATAGAGTCAAATAAAGGGATTATTGCTATCTATTTTTATCTAATGCTAGCTCTTATCTTAAAATACTCTTTTCATCTATAAACAAACCACAACCAGTACTCAAAGACTTTTTTGAATCCAACAATATTGAAATCAACTGATTATATAATCAATGTAACCTTAAAACTCTAAATCATATAAAGATTAAGAGTCATTCAAAAAACAAAACTATTCCACCTGCTCTTTCGGGTAATTCACCAAATACAGTGTCTTTGTCGCCCGAGTAAAAGCTGTATACAACCACCGGAAATAATCCGGAGTCAAAT